>Ga0134103_1000086_pt1 | contig 120499 bp, 113 predicted proteins | sample 14_taG_2_FD_94445 | JGI IMG/M metagenome (GOLD analysis project Ga0134103, IMG submission 94445) | Switchgrass degrading microbial communities from high solid loading bioreactors in New Hampshire, USA - 14_58_20_212_A1 metaG | ecosystem: Engineered > Bioreactor > Semi-continuous > Anaerobic >...
CGTCCTGAGCCAGGATCAAACTCTCCGTTACACCTTTTCCTCAAGGTCCGAAGAGCCACTCGCCCTAAGCGAGTCTCCTTCGACTCAAAGGTTCTCTTACGCTGTTCAGTTTTCAAGGACCGACTTTCCTTGTCGCACCCCTCCGTCGGGGCGCAAGGGATACTATAGCATCCCAGAAAACTAAGATCAACACCCCGACGAAACTTTTTTCCTAGTTTGAGCAGGAATGATTCTGAATACTCCGTCCGTTAATTCTTTGGACGCATCATAGGGAACAGGATAACGTCACGGATCGAGCGGGAATCGGTAAGGAACATCACAAGCCGCTCAATCCCTATACCGAGCCCACCTGCGGGAGGCATGCCGTACTCAAGCGCCGTGATGAAGTCTTCATCATAAGGATGAGCCTCACGGTTGCCGGCTGCCTTTTCCCTAGCCTGCTGCTCAAACCTTTCCTTCTGATCTATAGGGTCATTCAGCTCCGAAAACGCGTTGCCGAGCTCTGAACCGAGAGCAAACGCCTCAAACCTGTAGGTGAGGCTCGGATCGTCCTCCCTACGTTTCGCGAGCGGAGATATCTCCACAGGATAGTCTATGAGGAAATGAGGCTGGATGAGCTTCGGCTCGACATATTCGCTCATGATCTCCTCAATTACGCTGCCCTTGGTCTGGGCCTTATCCATCTGGAGACCGAGTTTCTTGGCAATTGCCTTGGCGTCCTCATCGTTCTTTATGTCCCCGGGCCGTATCCCCGTCGCCTCCGTAATCGCGTCCCACACCCGAACGCGCGGCCAGGGCGGAGTAACGTCGATTTCATGGCCAAAGGACATGAACTTCATGGTACCCAGGACCTCCTGGGCGCACCCTGAGATGAGGTCCTCGACGAGTTTCATCATATCTTCATAGTCCGCATATGCCTGGTAGACTTCCATCGCGTAGAACTCAGGGTTGTGGCGAGTGTCTATGCCCTCATTCCTGAAGTTCGGGCCGATCTCGTAAACCTTCTCCAGCCCGCCCACAAGAAGTCGCTTCAAATAGAGTTCGGTCGCAATGCGGAGGTATACATCTATATCTAGTGCATTGTGATGGGTGATGAACGGACGCGCGTGAGCACCTCCGGCAATCGTCTGAAGGACCGGCGTCTGCACTTCGATGAAACCTCTCTCGTCGAGGAATCGCCGGATATAGGAAATGATCTTGCTTCTTTTCACGAAAACATCTTGGACGGAAGGGTTCGCTATGAGGTCCAGGTACCTCTGGCGATACCTGAGGTCCACGTCGGTGAGCCCGTGCCACTTCTCCGGAAGGGGCCTCAGGGCCTTGCTGAGGAGCGTCCATTCATGGACTTCTACGGTAGGCTCTCCTCTCTTCGTCCGGAAGACCGAGCCTCTTATGCCCAGGATGTCGCCAAGGTCGATAAGCTCCTCAAAAGCCTTGTAGTTCTCCTCACCGAGGAGGTCAAAACGAACGTGGAGCTGGATGCGGCCGGTCCGGTCCCGTAGATCCGCAAAGCAGGCCTTCCCGTGTCCGCGGATAGCGGTAATCCTGCCCGCAAGACTCACCTTGGTACCGGCGATTTCGTCACACTTATCGGCGACTTCCTTTGCCTTCGCGGTCACCTCGTAGCGGCCGCCAAAAGGTGATATACCCTTGGATTCCGCCAGCGCGAGCTTCCGCCGTCTTCTCTCGAGTTCTTCGTCCATTGCGGACCGGGGCAAGTCCCTCTCGTCTGCGTCGCCGAACAATGTAACAACCTCCCGCCGTTTTCTCTAGATATCTGACCGGACAAGAATTTGGTTAAGCGGTGATCTCCAGTACTTCGTACTTGGATGTGCCTGCCGGAACCATCACCGAGACAATGGCTCCTGGCTTCTGACCCAGAAGGGCCCTTCCAACCGGTGAATCCATTGATATCCTCTTCTTTGATGGGTCGGCCTCGTGAGCACCCACAATGGTGTACTCGTTGACCTCGCCTCTATCGAGGTCCCTCACCGTGACGGTGCAGCCTATGGTAACAACTTCGGGGTTCTTAGCGCCGTCGCTCACTATCTTTGCGTGACGCAGTATCTTCTCAAGACTGAGAATACGACCTTCGACAAAAGCTTGTTCGTTCTTGGCGTCTTCGTACTCAGCATTCTCAGAGAGGTCACCAAACTCGCGAGCTGACTTGATCCTTTCGGCCACTTCTCTCCTTCTAACAAGTTTCAGGTAGTTCAGCTCTTCCTCAAGGTTCTTCTTGCCTTCAGGAGAGAGTACAATCTCACGTTCTGCCATCCTCCCGAATCTCTGCCTTTCCTGAAGAATTTACGAGGGTGCGGCGTAGAACGCGCTGCACCCAGATAAACGCATATCAGTGTATGTCCGGCCTACCGCTGTCTATTCTAGAACCCTATAGATAGACAAAGACCCCTGCAAGTACTCGTCCGCTGCAGTGGTCGCGCCGTTTTCGGCGACAGCATTATAAATGCAGGTTAGTATCGCCGTCAATAGCAGTTTGGCTCCGGCGGTCCGGTCCTAAGTACATATATCTTATCGATGATTAGCCTGCCGGAAGTTACGTTCTGCCTTTGAGCCTCCTCTTCGCGTTTTCCTTAATTCGCTCGATCTCCTCGTCGGTCACCGGCTTCTCAAAGCTCCTGAACCCCGCGACCTCGAAACCGTGCTTCTTCGCGAGTTCGGCGATGGCCTTAACCTTTCCGACGGGCATCTCCCGCCCGAGGCTCCAGTCGGAGTAGTTCTCTTCCAGGGCCAGGAGCATGGTTTCGGCCATACAGGCGTAGCTGGTTTTCGGAGGAAACCCGAAGTTAAAGTGAAAATCGACATCTCCGGGCACTTTCACGACTCCGCCTTCGATGATGAGCACGTCGTTTCGCTTTTTCTTAACTTCCACCGACACATTCCTCGGACGAGACACATCGCAGACGAGCGCACCCGGCCTCAGGTCATCCGGTTCAATAATGGCATCAATAGCGGAACTTACGCATACGACAACGTCGGCCTCACGGACCGCCGCCGAGACATCCCTCGTAAGCCTCGGGACCATCCCCGTCTCCGAGACTATTGTCTCCGCGACCCTCTCAAGCCGCCCCATGTCCCTAGCGCACAGGGTCAGGTGGCGGCCTTCGTCGGCCATGATAAGCGAAACCGCTCTTCCGATGGCCCCGGATGCCCCGAGCACAAGGACGTTTGCTTCATCCATGTTTATCTCCATTAGCCGGGCCGCCTTCTCGGTAGCCTCGATGGCCGTGGCCACGGTATAGCTGTTCCCTGTTGTGACGGCGACATCCACGTTCCGCCTGATCGTCACGCCGGCGTCGCCAACTACCGATGTGAACGCCCCGAGCCCCACCACCTTGGCACCGAGGTCCGCCGCTTTGTTGCACGCGTCGATAATCTTGCCCAATACCCGCTTTTCAGGAAGGGAGAGCATGAGCCTGGGAACCAGCGGCACCGAGACGAACCACCCTTCGGCCTCGCCGTACTGAGACTTAACTCCGGTGATCTGGGACACTTTCAAAGGAGGCATGTGGGAGATAAGCGTCTCAACCAGCCTTCCAGGCAAATGCCTGGCTATGGGGTATTTCCGTGCCACATCGCTTACATCGATCGGATGAATAATGAAGCCAAAGGTACCCAAGCGCGTCCCCTCCAGAAGGATGCATATGAAGTGCGTATGCGGTTAGGCTTACGGCTATGTCGCGTGAGACGGGATGAGCGACGGAGGATTCAGCACCTCTATCCTGGGCCTGAAGTTCAGCCGGTCCAGCATGGCGTTGATCTCGTCGTCCGTAATTTGCTCCGGCTTCTTTCCCAGCAGGGACACAATGAGTCCCTCCATCACGTTGGTCCCAAAAGACCGGCCCTCCATTTCCGGGGTAGTGGTGATAAGCGTGCTCACGCCACGTGCTTTGAAATCGGCAACATCGTCTTCAGTCACCGTGTTCGTGATAATTGACTTCCCGGTCATGTCATCGGGCATGTGCTTCACGACATAGTGGAAGTCGCCGGCGATTACATCGGCCTCATGGTAGAAACGGGCGAACTTCGGATTTGCCTTTCGGTGCTCCTGCTTGCTCCCGGTGGGGTAAAGCATGGAGAAAGGAAGGCGTACCACGATGGGCGCGATGGCGCGAGCGACTTTATCCAGGACATTTAGTGAATGGAGTGGCACAGGGAGCCCTAGGGCGAATATGAGGTCTCCCAGGACGAGGCTGCAGCCGGTGTCTCGCAGAGCCTCGGCCATCCCGAACCTGTCCACACCGACGGTGAGGAGCACCCTCAAGTCCCTAAACGGCACCTTCGCCTCTTCGTGCAGGTACCGTATAACCCGGCGCTCAAGCGTGCCCTTGAGTCTGCTGCCGTCCACGATGGGGGTTTTCTTAGCGGCTTTGGCTATGGGCACAGCGTCTTTCAGCATGTACTTGGACTTGCCGCAACCGATCCACAGGTCGATGCCTCCCATACCGAAGGCATCCACCTTGCCGTCCAGTTCTCTTATGATCTCGATGGCCTTGGGGATTGAACCATCGGTCCCGATCCTTTCGACGATAACGTGCTCGCCCAGAAACTCACTTTCGGTCCTTTTGTTGCGTTTTGAGGAGCCGAGGCTGACGCTCACTACGTGCTTCATATGTAAGACCCCCTAGCCCTTTAGGCCCTGTATCACCTTGCGAAGAGACTCGGGATTCACATAGACGTCGCCTAGGACGGGCGACTTGCCGATGACTATGGTTGCTGCCTCCGTGCTCCTGTCGACCAGGCCTTTCATGATCTCCAATCTCTTGTCGGAGCCGATGAAGACTACTTTTTCGAACCGGCGGACCGAGGCTATTAGCGTCATGAGCTCATTGAGCAGGTCGGTCCCGCTTCTCTGACGCACGAACGCCCACCGCTCCTCGTCGGTCATAAGAAGAGTGAAGTCGACTCCCTCTTCCCTGGCCACTTCCCTTATCTCATCGCAGTTGGCGATCGGGAAACCGATGAGAGCGATTGAACCGCCTTTTCTGATCTCCCCCAATGTCTCGAGCCGGGAGATGAAAGTGCGGTCTACGCCTAGAGCGTCCGCCACTTCCGATTGCGACTGGCCCTTCGACCTACGGGACAGGATGGCATCGATGGCCTCGTGTATCTTCTCGCGGCTTATCATCTTGTCACCGATACGCACGAAGTCCAAGCGACCCACCCCCCTATGTTGTGCACAAGTCTGTGTACACTATAGCAAGGGCGGTATTTATGCGCAAGAGGAAACATAGATGGAAGATCTGGCGCAAAGAACCGCCCGTCCCCAGGACTTAGACTTCCAAGACTCGGGTCAGTCCCACGGAGAAAGCGGGAAACGACTGAGGACCAGTTTTAGGGTCTCGCTTTCCTGAGGTGAGTCGTCGTGCATCATGCCCATCTTAAGACCTTGCATCACCCTTGCCCCTCTCTGCGTAGTGAGGTCCAAGTCGCCCGTCACCTTGGACAAGGTCGAGAGCCTCGCTTCCTCTAAAGACCGGGCGAACGACGCGCCGCTTTCGAGATTGCGCTTAAGTTCATGTGCTAAGTAGAAGTGCGCAAGCCCCGTGAGAGGGTTTCCACACATGCCGGAATCGGTCACGCCGAAGAGCTCGGGCATCTTGAGGCTGTACCCAACGCTGAGAGACGCTTTGAGCGCGTCGGTCTCTTCCTTCATGCATTCGCGAAGGGTCTTGGGTGTGACCATGGCGTATCTCTGGAGGGCCCGGATGATGGCATGCTCGATGGTGTGCGCGATCTCGCCGCTCACCAATCCGCCGAGGTTCGCCGAGACGGATACCTCCTCGCCTTCATGAGAAACGCCAAATATAGTCACTCGGATATCTAGGGGGTTTCTCACTTCGGTGTTGCCCTCGGTGGGAGACCAGCCGGCACCGTCTATGACGGGATAGGATTTCCTGAGCCGCCTTAGGTCCAGTCTTTCTATTTCCCGGGCGTAGACCCGCCCGTTCGCAAGCTCAAACCCGCCGGCCTTGACAGTGGCTTTTCCGCTGACTCTCACAAACAAAGCCTCGGTTACCTTGAAAGAAGGAGAAGTAATGACGGGTTGCTGCCAGAGGTCCTGAACGGAAACCAGGGTCCCTACCGGATACAGCCCCGAAAAGTGGTCGTACGGCAAGAGGAGGACTAGCGATCCACGCCCTGACCGGAAGATCTGCCTTGACCGCTTATCCAGAAAAACCCCTGTGATCTCTCTAGACTCCCGGGGGATGGCTCCGTTCATTACGGGCAAGACCGGAATGCTCACTGGTACGCCCTCCATCCTTCTTCAAGAAGTCTCACCACCGCCTCAGGCGACTTCTCCCTGAGGAGCAGTTCTCGAAGCCGGGCGGCTCCTCTCATGCCCCTGAAGTAGAAAACGAGCTGCTTTCGCATTTCAAGGAGCCCTCTTTTTTCTCCATACCTTTCTATCGATCTCACGAAGTGTTCTTTGGCAAGACGCATTTTTCTCTGAGGAGTGTATTCTTCGGGCGGCTCGCCACGCAAGAGTGCCAGGGCGTCTTCGAAGAACACCGGATTCCCAAGGATGGCCCTTCCCACCATGACTCCTGAGCAAGGCCCTCTCTCCAGGCGGTCAAGGGCCTCGGCAGCAGTGAGGACGTCGCCGTTTCCCACAACCGGCACGGGCACGTGAGAAGCAATCTCCTCAATCGCCTTCCAGTCCGCCTTCCCTGAGTAGCCCTGAGATACCGTCCTCCCGTGGACTACAATCATATGAGCCCCAGAAGCGGCGACCTCTTTGGCGAATCTCACGGCGCCCGACGGCTCGTCCCACCCAAGCCGCATTTTCACCGTTACCGGAAGATCCGAAGAGTCTCTCACGGCACGCACGATGTCGCAAGCAAGCGAAACATCCTTGAGGAGCGCCCCGCCGCTTCCCTGAGATGTTATCTTTCGGGCCGGACAGCCCATGTTGATATCTATGGCGGCAAAACCCCGCTCCGGCTCAGACAACATCCTTGCCGCCTGGGCCATGGACTCGGGTTCGTATCCAAAGATCTGCACGGCCAAGGGTTTGTCTGAATCCGCATGCAAGAGGATTTCTTCGGAATCATCTCCTCCGTGGAGGAGACCCTTGGCGCTCACCATCTCGGTATAGCAATAGGGACACCCGTGTTCCCTGAGGATCTCCCGGTAGACGCCGCCGGTATACCCCGCCATAGGAGCACTCACAAGCGGAGGCCATACCTCAAGAGAACCGATCTTTAGGGGGGAAATCGCCATAGGCCTTCCTATTGAATGTCAGTGGACTTGGAAGGTATTCCGGCCTCGGCCATCACGCTGTCAGAAACATAGATGGGCGAGGACGTCCTAAGAGCTATGGCAATAGAATCAGAAGGGCGCGAGTCCAGCTCGATTTCCCTTCCGCCGTGGTTTAGGACGAGGACAGAATGGAAGACATCGTCCTTGATCTCCGTGATAAGGGCCATCACCACCGAAGCTCCCAGTTTTTCTATGATGTCTGCGGCCAGGTCCGCGGTGACCGGTCTCGGGGGCTTGATGTCTTGAAGGGGAAGTGCAATGGCAGTCGCCTCTTGGCTCTTCACCCAAATGGGAAGGATGAACGACTTGGAGCGATCGGATAAGAGGAGAACCGCTTGATCGCTATCCTGGTCAAACCCGACACGTTCCACGGTCACCTGGATCAAACCTATCACTCCCCGGAATATACTGGCCAAGATCGGCGCTATATCATCAAACGCCGTTAACCCTTACGGAGGCTCTAGTCCCATTCTATTTTACCGACCGCGGAGAAACTACCCAGCGCCTCCTCAATAACCCTCTTAATCTCGCAAAGACCTTCTTCCGACCGGGACTCGGCCCTGAGTACGAGGGCAGGCTGGGTGTTTGAGGCCCTTATGAGCCCCCACCCGTGGGAGAACAGCACTCTGGCGCCATCTACGGTAATAACCTCATTTGTCTTCCTAAATAGATTCGTAAGCTCCTGGACAATCCCGAACTTCTCTTCATCGGAGCAGCTAACCCGGATTTCGGGCGTCGACCAGTACGTAGGGATCTCCCGGAGCATCTCGGTAAGGTCCTCATCCGAACTTGTGAGGATCCTGAGGAGCCGGACGGCCGCGTAGAGAGCATCGTCGTAACCGAAATGCTCGTCTCTAAAGAACATGTGGCCCGACATCTCACCCGTAAAGAGCGCGCCGCTCTCTTTCATCTTGGCCTTTATGAGGGAATGTCCTGTCCTCGTGAACTCGGGCTTGCCTCCCATGGCCACGACGGCGTCGACGAGACCCTGAGAACACTTGACCTCTATGAGGGCCAGAGTGCCCGGATGCTTTGCGAGTATCTCCCGCCAGTAGATTACCTGCAGCCTGTCTCCCCAGACCGGGTTTCCGTCCTTGTCTACAACGCCGATCCTGTCTGCGTCGCCGTCGAAAGCGATCCCCAAATCGGCGCCGGTCTCCTTGACCTTTGCCTTTAGGTCTTCCAAGTTGGCCTTCTGCGTCGGGTCAGGGTGGTGGTTGGGAAAGGTCCCGTCGGGCTCGAAGTACATGGGCACAAAGTCGGCGCCGATCCTCTCCAGCACCTTCTCGGCGATGGGGCCTGCCGCGCCGTTTCCCGCGTCCACGACTACCTTCACTTTTCGTGGACCGAGGCTCACGCGCGAAGCCATGTCGTCGACATACGCAGGTACCACATCTTCCCTCTTAATCTTCCCATTGCCCCACACAAAATCACGGGACTCCGCGATACGGCGGATCTCCTGGATCCCATCTCCGTAGAGAGTGTCGGGACCGTAAGCGAGCTTGAACCCGTTGTACTCCGGTGGGTTGTGGCTGCCCGTAACCATGACCCCGCCTTCTATACCGTAATGTATGCGGGCGAAGTAGAGGACCGGAGTGGTGACCAGACCGATATCGACCACGTCAACTCCCGTCTCCAGGAGAGCATCTGCCATGGCCTGTGAGTAGGCAAACGACGAAAGCCGGCAGTCCCTGCCGACTACGGCAGCCTTGACCCCATTTCGCCTGAGGAAGGTACCGTACGCCAGTCCGATCGTCCGTACGCTGTCCTGTGTGAGATCCTCGCCGACCAGACCCCTTATGTCATACTCGCGAAAAATACGTGGATTAACCTTAGCCATGGACCGTCCCTCCTACAAACCTAGATTCTACCCGGGATGATCGTTTCCTCCACTCCGATTACCGTTACCACAGCCTGGGCACAATTATGGCTGATAGAAGAAGGAGGTGACCAAAGTGACGCAAGTGAAGTGCAAAGTAAGCTCGTGCCACTACTGGGGGCACGGTGATATCTGCGAAGCCGACAGCATTCTGGTAGATTACAACAAGAACCAGTCCTTCAGGATGGAAGTAGGTTCCCTGGATACAGACCGGACTGCCGGCAGGTCTCCTTCTGGGACGGGCGCCGAAAAGGCTACTACGTCGGAGGAGACCCTCTGCAAGACCTTCCGCCCTAAAGACAGCCAACCCAGACACTAGAACTAATCGGATACTTGCAGGTCAAAGGAAGAGGCGTCATCGCCTCTCCTTGTTATTGAAACGCAAGAATTTCACTCCACATCCGTGGTTTGTGCAATTCCAGAGACAGCCAAAACTCTGGTGAGCAGACCTGCTCTTCACCCATTTCCCAGTGAGCCTTGCTCTTCTCCTTTGCAGGATTTGCGGGTTATACAGCGAATTTAGTGAAGGAGTGTCAAAAAAGGAGGTGAAAAGCAGTGAGCATATTCACTCAGGGTCGAGTATTCGACTTGGTTACCCTCGTCGTCGTTACAGGTCTCATGGGTCTCTACATGTACCTCGCCCGTTCCGGTATGAGGGTCAAGATCCGTCCCATCGCGGGCTTCGCGGCCATTGACGAAGCCATTGGTAGGGCGGCTGAGATGGGCAAGCCCGTCCACTTCACGCCCGGCTTCGGAGGACTGGTCGCCGCAACCTTCGCGGGTCTCGAGGTGCTCGGTTATGTAGCAAGGCTGACCGCCCAGTACGACGTCCGTTTGATCGTTACAGTCTCTCAGGCCGAAACGTTCGCCGTTACCGAACAGGTAATGCGGCAGGCGTACCTTGAGGCCGGCAAGCCGGAGGCTTTCAAGCCCGAAGACTGCCGCTTCATTTCGACCGACCAGTGGGCTTACGCCAGCGGCGTCATCGGAGTGCTCAACAGGGAGAAAGTGGCTTCCAACATCATGATCGGTCAGTTCGCCGCCGAGGCGCTTATCCTGGCTGAAGCCGGAAACACCGTCGGAGCGATCCAGATCGCCGGAACCACCAACGCATACCAGATCCCGTTCTTCGTAGTGGCGTGCGACTACGTCATCCTCGGAGAAGAGATGTTCGCGGCAGGCGCCCACTTCACGAACAACGTGGTCCACCTGGGCAGCCTTCGCGCGGAAGATCTGGTCAAGGCAGCTTGCATTGCCATCATGGCGATTGGAGCGGTGCTGACCACCGCCGGTGCGGATTTCTTGACAACCATTATGGGCAAGTAAGGAGGTGAAGAGCATGTTCTTGAGAAAAACACTCCCGACACTTATCGCCGGCGTATGCGGCGTGGTCGTTGTAGTGGCGTACTTCTTCGCAATCCCGTCAGTACAGACCCTGGCCAACCACATCCTCAAGTGGCAGTCAGTTATCGCCGTGTTCGCCCTCGGTTTGGGCGGCGTAAACATCATCAGGTTGCACACGAAGAACCTTCAGAGGGACCCGAAGAACTTCTACAGCCTGGCCCTCCTGGTTACCTTCGTGATAACCATCGTGGTCGGCTTGACGATGGGCCAGACGTCCGCCGCGTACACGTTCATCTTTGACTACATCAACGTGCCGACCGGAAGCGCGATCTTCTCACTCCTCGCGTTCTACATCGGAACCGCCGCGTACAGAGCGTTCCGCGCTAAGAACGCCGAGGCAGCAATCCTGCTTATTACAGGTTGCATCGTTATGATGGGGCGTGTGCCTATAGGCGCCAAGATACTGCCCTTCACCGCCCCTGCGACCGACTGGATCATGTCGGTCCTTAACGTAGGCGGCCAGAGGGGCGTCATGATCGCAGGCGCCATCGGGTTTATCGCCGTATCTCTGAGGATTATCGTAGGACTCGAGCGCCGTGCCTACGGTGGCGAGTAAGGGAGGGGAGATAGATGAACATTCTTGAGAAACTGCAAAACATCGATAAGCGTGTGTTCTATCTCCTCATGGCCCTGGCTATCGCGGTCCCGACCATAAGCCCCCTAGGACTTGGGGTTGACGTGACCCCCGCCGTTCAGAGGGCATATGACTTCGTGTCAAGCCTTCCCAACGGGGGACGGGCCGTGATCGGCTTTGACTACGAGCCCGGAGATGAGATAGACCTGAACCCGCAGGCCAAGGCGATCATCCACCAGCTCGGGTCCAAGAACATTAAGGTCGTCGCGATCGCTTCTTTCCCGGCAGGTGCCATGTTCGCCGAGCAGTGCCTAGCGATATTGGAAGAGTACGGATACGAGTACGGTAAAGACTATGTCAACCTGGGCCACTACGCGGGTGGCGAAGCCACCCTGGCGGCCTTCGCCTCTAATCCCACCGCCGTCTTCGCCAAAGACTGGCGTGGATACGACACGACATCTCTCCCGATCATGCAGGAGATTAAGAGCATGTCGGACTTCACGATGGCGATGACGCTTAACGACGGCCCCACCGGCGGAACCGGAACACACGAATGGGTTCGTCAGGCAGTAATGGCTCACAACGTGCCGCTCATCATGGGCGTCACCGGAGTTCTTGCCGCCTCCAACGAAACCTACGTCCAGTCCGGCCAGTGCAAGGGAATCCTTGCCGGGCTTAGGGCAGCCGCCGAGTACGAAAAACTCGTCGATAAGCTCGGCGAAGGCACGGTCGGTATGGACGCTCAGTCCATGGCCCACCTGCTCATCGTGATCTTTGTCGTCCTTGGCAACGCGGCCATGTTCCTTTCTAAGAGAGCCAAAGGAGGTGCCGCGTAATGAACATCTCAACTAACATCGGGGTCTGGATTGGGGCCATCGCAGCACTGGGTATTTACTCGGTCCTCATAAAGGACAACCCCTTCTACCGGTTGGTCGAGCACATCTTCGTCGGCGCTTCGGCCGGTATCGCCATAGTGACCGGCGTCCAGACGTTCAAGAGCCAGGCCTGGTCGCCCCTCACGAGCGGGCAGTGGGCGCTCATCTTCCCCATGCTGCTGGGAGTGCTCTTGTATGCCAGATATGTACCCCAGTACTCCTACCTGAACCGCCTCCCGCTTTCGCTCATGATGGGCGCAGGCGCAGGCGTGGCCATGCGTGGAGCAGTTGAGAGCCAGATAGTCGGCCAGCTCACGGCAACCATGGTCAAGCTGACCACTCTGGATGCCTGGATTATCTTCCTCGGCACACTCCTCTCGCTGAGCTACTTCTTCCTGACCTACAGGCTGGAAGGTGGAGCTGCCTGGGCGCCGAGACTCGGCCGTTACTTCATGATGGCCGCCTTTGGCGCAGCCTTCGGCAACACCGTTATGGGACGTGTGTCGGCTGCAATCGGCCGCTTCCAGTTCATCTTCCTGGAGTGGCTCGGTTTGTAAGATCCGGATTGAGCCCGGAGAGTACCGACAAAAGAGGGACCGGAAAACGGTCCCTCTTGATCTTTTCCGCCTGCGTGCTTGTGAGGATCAAGAATCTCCGGGATTCGCAGGAACGTTCATCTCGTGTATAAGGCGCAATCCGTCCAGTGCCAGGAAAGGATCGACAGCCTGTATAGACGCGGATTCCTGGGACACCGTCTCCGCCAGATCGCCGGTAGCCACAACATAGGGTTTCGCTCTCATCTCCGCCGCCAGCCGCTTAACCATGCTATCGACCATCCCTGCAAACCCATAGATCATGCCCGACTGCATGCTTTCCGCACTGGTCCTCCCGATGGCCCGGCGCGGCTTTGAGAGCTCAATGCGTGGAAGCTTGGCTGCCTTTTCAAAGAGCGCCTCCAAGGATGTGAGGATGCCGGGACAGATTATGCCGCCCAGATACTCCCCTTTCGCCGAAACGGCATCGAAAGTCGTGGCGGTGCCGAAATCGATGATAACGACCGGCGCTCCGTACTTCTTCACGGCCGCCACGGCATGGGCTATGCGGTCAGGCCCTACTTCCTTGGGGTTCTCGTACTTTATGTTGATGCCCGTCTTCACGCCCGGCCCCACAACAAGAGGTTCTACCCCCAAGTACTTCGAGACTGTCTTCTCCAAGACGGGGGTAACGGGAGGCACCACACAAGCAAGCACGGCGCCGTCAATGTCTTGTGGAGTCACTCCTCCGCCATGGAGCAGGGATGTAAGGAACATGCCGTACTCGTCTTCCGTCTGGTTTCTCCCGGTGGATATCCGCCAGTGCCGGACCATATTGCCGTCCGAATAGACGCCAATGGCGATCTTCGTGTTGCCCACGTCAATGGCAAGAAGCAAAGGTACCTACCCCCTCCGGGCTTAACGAGGTCCTATCTAGCCCTCTGTGAACCTGCTCACGGACCTGTACACCAAGCCTGTCAAGACTATGGCCACAAATGCCTCGGGGATCCCGTTCATGACACCCACGGTCAAGGCAACTTGCCCTGGAAGGAAGCCAAATGCGACGATGAGGCTGAGGACGAGCACCGTGTTCGTGAGGCTGCCGGCGGCAGCCGCCAGAGCAGGCCCGTGGCCGAAACGCTCTTCGATCCTGTGCACGAGGAACCCTGCTATGACCGCCAAGATAAACGCGATGACGACGCGGATAGGACTGCTCTCAAGAGCATTGCCGGCGCCGCTAAGCCGCGCCAGGTAGCCCGAGAACGTCGGGATTAGGGCGTATCCCGTATAGCCCACGAGGGCGCCTGAGACGGCCACCAATACGCTCCGTCCCGCTCTCCCCCTGACCAACTGGAAGACGTAGTGGGCAACCACACCGATTAGGATCCGGGGCACCACGGCGATCAGAGGATTGGAGAAGATGGCTTTATCAAGCGGGTTCACCGAGGTCTGTGCCTGGTACATACTGAAACCGCCGAACATCGCGCCGACAATACCGCCTATTACAGGCCCCTGCAAAACTCCTGCGATAATGGTGGGTATGTGCATGATGGTGATGGATATGGGTGGGATCTGGATGAACCCCATCGGGGTTGAGCCGAGGACAACGGTCACTGCCCCCAGCACTCCGGCAAAAGCGATCTGCCGCGTGGAAAACAAGGCTCTATTACGCAAGTCCAGTACCTCCGTTCCGGCTCCTCTCCTTAGGATGCCGTTCGCTGTGTCTTGCTTACTACCTGAGACCGCAAGGCCCGCGCCGGGTAGTCAGCTTCTCGAGTCGGGCGGGTTCTTGACCCTGCCTGCTCCTTTACACCCGGCGCTTCAGGCGCACTTAGTCTCCCAACACATTATATAGCAAAGCCGCCGGGCACTGTAGTGTACCCGACGGCACGCTTATACGCTCGAATCTGTCCCGAAGGCTCCTTAGAACAGACCGGTGATCTTGCCCTTCTCGTCGATATCCATGTGGGCTCCGGCGGGATCTGTGGGAAGACCGGGCATGGTCCTCATCTCGCCGAGGAGCGGGTAGAGGAACCCGGCACCCATGGAAGCCCTGACCTCGCGCACGTTGACCGTGAACCCGCGCGGACGACCCTTGAGGTTCGGATCGGCCGAGAGCGACAGGTGAGTCTTGGCCATGCAGATGGGCAGGCTTCCAAATCCGAGCCTGGTGTAGCGCCTGATCTGCCTTTCGGCAAGCGGCGTGTAGGTAACTGCGTCGGCGCCGTAGATCTTGGTCGCGATGGTCTCGATCTTCTCCTTGATGGGAAGGTCGAGGTCGTAGAGGTGCTTGAAGTTGGAAGGCTCGCTCTCGCAGACCTTCACAACGGCCTTGGCCAGGTCAATACCGCCGGCTCCGCCTTCGGCCCAGACCTTGGAGATAACCGCAGCCGACGCGCCGGCCTTCATGGCCCTATCGAGCACGTACTGGACTTCTTTGTCGCTGTCGGTCGGGAAGTGGTTGAGCGCAACAACCACGGGGACACCGTGCAGAAGGACGTTCTCGATCTGCTTGTCGAGGTTCTCGCAACCCTTGTCAAGGGCCTCCATGTTCTCCTTGGCGAGGAGTTCCTTGTCGATGGGCTTGCCCGGGACAACCTTAACGGCTCCACCGTGCATCTTGAGGGCCCTGATCGTGGCGACCATGACTGCGCAGCTCGGTTTCAGGCCGCTGTAGCGAGTCTTTATGTTGAAGAACTTCTCGGCACCGATGTCAGCGCCGAATCCGGCCTCGGTAAGGGTGTAGTCGGCGAGCCTTGTGGCCATCATGTCGGCCAGGATCGAGGAGTTGCCGTGGGCGATGTTCGCGAACGGACCGGCATGCACGAACACCGGGGTGTTCTCGAGGGTCTGGATGATGTTCGGCTTGATGGCATCCCTGAGGAGGACCGCCATGGCGCCGGCGCACTTCAGGTCGCCGGCGGTTACCGCCTTGCCGTCATAGGTGTATCCGACAACGATGCGCTCGAGTCTCTCGCGGAGGTCCTTGAGCCCGGTGGTAAGAGCCAAGACCGCCATGACCTCAGATGCCACGGCAATATCGAACCCTGTCTCGCGAGGAATGCCGTTTTCAGAGCCCCCGAGACCGATCACCACTTTGCGCAGGGCACGGTCGGAGACGTCGACAACGCGAGGCCAGGTGATGGTGAGCGGGTCGATGTTGAGCGGGTTTCCGTGAAGGAGGCTTGCGTCAAGGAACGCCGCCAAGAGGTTGTGGGCCAACGCTACCGCGTGGGTGTCACCTGTAAAGTGGAGGTTGAAGTCCTCCATGGGGACGCACTGGGCGTATCCGCCGCCGGCCGCTCCGCCTTTGATGCCGAAGACCGGACCCAGTGACGGCTGCCTGATAGTGTTTATGACGCTCAGGCCCAGCCTGCCCATGGCCTGTCCGAGACCAATACAGGTGGTCGTCTTGCCCTCCCCTAGCGGTGTCGGCGTGATGGCTGTTACGACAACGTACTTACCCTGTGGGCGGTCCTTTATGTAGTCGAGAAGGTCCAGCGAGATCTTGGCCTTATACTTGCCGTAATTCTCAACCATATCCTCCGGTATGCCTAGCTTATCGGTGATCTGGTTGATTGGAAGCATTTTCGCTTCCTGGGCTATCTCGATGTCAGACTTCAACAATGACTCCCCTTTCATGAGCATTTGGAAGGTGGGCGCACATTATAGAGGATATCACATTTGCGCCTATTTTCACCTAAAAACTCTTGCCGCCCTATTTCTACCCCGCGGCCCTGCAGGACTGCCACATAAGCCCCGCCAAAACCCCGATTATGATGAAAAGAAGGTCTAGCTTACCGAAACCTTTCTTCTTCTCTTCTTCCTTCTTTTCCGGTTCTTGAGGGGCCGCTTCGCCTAATTGAGCTTTCCGCCAAGCCTCATATTCCTCAAAGGACGCTTTGAAGCTCCGCTCCAGATCGGTTTCTCTGGGACGTTCTCTCTGGCTCATATCTTTCACCACCTAGGGCTAGTCTTCCACCACGGGCCTTTTGCTCCAAACTTCCCGGCCTTTCTTGTACACGCCGGAAACCGTGTTCCAACCGAAACGGTAAGGTATCTCGCGGTAATCGCATGCGTCAAACAAAACGACATCGGCCTGATAACCTTTCGATAGGCTGCCTACACGGTCCCCAAGTCCCACGGCCCATGCTGCATTCCACGTGGCGGCTATAAATGCCTCCTCAGGACTCATGTGGAGGAGCGAACAAGCAAGGGTCATGACGAGCGGCATAGAAAGGGCAGTGCACGTACCGGGGTTAAAATCGGTCCCGAGCGCCACGGCAGCTCCACGGTCGATGAGTTTCCTGGCCGGAGCGCCCTGGGTCTTTCCCAGGAAAACCGATGTCGCGGGAAGGAGCACCGCTACCGTATGTGTCGCCTGTTGCCCGGCACCCGCAGGATGCCCCGCCAGCATCTCAATGCCATCGTCGGAGACCTTGAGCAAGTGATCGCACGAAGCCGCTCCCATCCGGCACGCGAGCTCGGTGGCGCCCGTCCATTCCAGCTCGTCCGCATGGACCTTGAGGCCAAATCCCATCTCTCTTGCCGCCCGCAGTATCTTTTCTGTCTCCGGTATCGTGAACGCGCCGGCATCGCAGAAAACATCAACAAACTCGGCCAATGCGCGCCTCCGTATTTCGGGCAGCATCGAGATAACGGAATCCACGTACGCTTCCCGTCGGCCCTTGTACTCCTCAGGGACCGCATGGGCTCCTAGGAAAGTAGAAACAAGGTCTGCGGGATGGGATTCTCTCAGCCGCCGGACTACCTCCATCTGCTTCACCTCAGCTTCGAAGCTTAGACCGTAGCCGCTCTTTGCTTCGACGGTCGTCGTACCCGAAGCCGTCATGAGGTCGAGAAACCGGCGGGCCCTTTCCTCGAGCTCCTGGACCGAGGCGTTTCTTGTCGCGCGCACTGTCGACAAGATGCCGCCGCCCATCTCGGCGATCTCCAGATATGACCTGCCTTCGCACCGCATAGCGTACTCTTCGTGACGCCAGCCTCCGAAGACAAGATGGGTGTGGGCATCGACAAAGCCCGGCCCGACAAGCCTTCCGCCCGCATCGATTACGCGTGCGTCGGGTGAAAGAGCGATGGACCGCATCACCTCATCCCTGGCGCCTACGGCGACAATGACGCCGTCCTTTGCCGCCAGGGCGGCATCGCGCAGGATACCCAGGTCCCTCATTTCTCTCCCGCGTTTCGGACCGGCGGCGGGTGTAACCACAACCAGCTGCCCTATATTCGTGATGAGGAAGTCGGCGTTCACCGGTATCCCCCTCCTTTCGTCAAGCCGTGAAAAGCGCCAGATGCATCTCTTGGGGCCATCGAGGTCTCCTCAAGGCCTCCCCGAAATCTCCATGAAATGTCCTACAGAATCTTCCCAAGGGCCTTACAGACCTCACTTACAAGAATCCCCGAAACCATGAGCTGCCTCGCCCTCTCTACGTCACCCATCATCTCCCGGTCATTTATGACCGGCGGGACTTCTGCCCTCAAGAGGTCATAGGCCGCTCTGCCGGCAGGCGATAAGAGGTCCGGGTCCTTGAAATCCACCGCCTGGCACGCGGATACGTACTCTATTGCCAGCACGGTGGCCACATTTGACGCGATATCCCTGGCCTTTCTGGCGGCGATGGTAGACATGCTGACGTGGTCTTCCTGGCCGGCAGAAGTCGGGATCGTGTCCACGCTTGCCGGGTGAGCGAGCGTCTTGCACTCGGAGCAAAGGGCCGCCGCCGTGTACTGCAGCATCATGAGCCCCGAGTTGAGCCCCCCGTCCCGCGCCAGAAATGTGGGAAGACCGCTGGATACGGGGTCAAATAGCCTGAACACTCGTCTTTCAGAGATATTCGCCAGGGAGCATAGGGAAAGACCAAGGTAATCGGCCGCCACGGCGAGCGGCTGGCCGTGGAAGTTCCCGCCTGAAACGACGGTCCCGTCGTCGAGGACAAGGGGGTTGTCGGTGGCTGAACCGCTTTCGATCTCCACAACCGACCTTACGTGGTTAAGCGACTGGCGCACGGCTCCGTGGACCTGGGGTATGCACCGGAGCGTATAAGCGTCTTGCACGCGAATATCTCCGGACCTTGTGGTCAATCGAGAGCCGTCCAAGAGCGCCCTCAGGTTGGCCGCCGTTTCGAAGGCTCCCACGTGGGGCCTCAGGCGTACGATGTCTTCGCAGTAGGCATCGGTGATCACGGATAGGGCTTGTCCCGTGAGCGAAGCAATGATGTCGGCGGAGCGCGCCAAGGTCTCGCCGGCATGGATGGCTAGCGCCAATACGGCCGCGGTCATCTGCACTCCGTTGGTAAGGGCCAGGCCTTCTTTTGCCTCCAGCTCAAGCGGCTCGATACCGGCCATCGCCAAAGCCTTATCGCCCGGCACGAGTTCGCCCTTAAAGCGCGCCATCCCCCTGCCGAGAAGCACCAATGCAACATGAGCCAGAGGAGCCAGGTCTCCGCTCGCACCCACTGAGCCCTTTTGGGGGACCACAGGCGTAACGCCTCGGTTCAAGAGCGCTACGAGACCTTCTACGGTCTTAAGCCTCACTCCCGAGTTCCCCCTGGCCAGCGCATTGGCCCTGAGAAACATCGCGGCCCTTACCTCGGGCTCACTGAACTCCTGCCCTGTGCCTACGGCGTGGCTCATAATCAAGTTGTGTTGCAGGGTCCTTAGGTCGCTTAAGGAGATCGCTACGTCGGCGAACTTCCCGAAGCCGGTCGTGATCCCATATATCCGCCTGCTCTTCTTCACCATGTCTTCTACTATGCTGCGGGACGTCAGGACACGGTCGCGAGCGTCGCCGGAAATGGCAACTTCCTCACCTTCCGCGACGCGGACGATCTCTTCAATGGTCTTAGGTTTCCCATCAACAAGGACCATGAGCACTACTCCTTTAGCTGTCTCTAACGATCGCGCTGACAGACCTTTCTCTCCTAAATGTTCCGAGCCTTTCGCTCAAGTCCTCAAGCGTCACGTACTTGAGGGCCAGGCCGTACTTGAAAATGTCGAGGCCTATGTCGAAAAGGTGCATGTGCATCTCACCGGCCGAATCGAATGCATCGAACACGGTGACATAGCGTCCGATGGCTGCCTTCTTGGCCCTTGTGAAATCGTCTTCCGGGATGCCCTCGTTCGAGACCCGCTCCAGCTCTTCGTGTACACGTTCGATGAACTTCTCGGGGAACATGCTTTGAGCTGCCACAGCCGAATAACAGTAATCGGGCCATGAGTCGTGGGATGCCGAGAGATCATCGATCAGTCCCTCTTCGTAAGCCCTGGTGAAGAAGGCCGAGCTCTTGCCGAACAGCACATCAAGGAGGATGTTTGCGGCAATCTCCCTCCGTATCAGAAGGGCGCCGTCCTCGCCTGACGGCTCGTGTTTCCAAGCCACTTCGACCAGCGGGACAGGCACCGGCAAGTGGACGACAGCATTCTTACCCACCTCCTGCGGCTCCGGCGGGCGCACCCTATTCACAGGCTCACCGGCGTCGTGGCCTTCCAGAAACCTTTGTGCGATCTCAAAAACCTCTTCCGGAATGACGTCTCCTCCCACGAAGAGCGCCATGTTGGAAGGACGGTAGAAAGCGCCGTGGCAAGTGTAGAGCAGGTCCTTGTCTATCTGTCTGATTGACTCCTCGGTACCGGCGATGTCTATCCTCACGGGATGCTCGAGGTACAGCGCCTGCAGGATCTCTCTTTCCAGGCGCGAACCCGGACTATCGTTGTACATCCGGATTTCTTGCCCGATAATGTCCTGTTCCTTGGCTACCGATTCCTCGGTGAAATACGGCTCGAGGGCGACGCGTAATAGGAGGTCTAGGGTATCCTTCAAGTTGTTGAGAGTCCAAAAGAGGTACGATGTATAGTTGTTGGCCGTATATGCATTGGCCGAAGCCCCGAGCCTCGCGAAGGCACCGAAAGCTTCGCCCCAACTTTTCTCGAACATCTTGTGCTCCAGGAAGTGGGCGATTCCGGGAGGCACCTCGACGAGTCCCTTGCCGGGGACCTGGAAGGCATTGTCATTTGAACCGTAGCGGACGGAGATCTCGGCGTATTTGCGCTTAAAGCCGGGCTTGGGCATCACGAATACGTTCATGCCCTTTATATTGGCCGAGTGGATTTCCTCTTTGAGGCATTCATCCCTCAGCACGCCAGTGCTACCAGATAAGACCCTAGACATTCCCGCCATCATCCTTTGCCCTGAGCATGTATACGGCCTTTAATTGCGCGTTCTCCGCCACCGAGACCACGTCGTCCTTCGTGACCCTCAAAATGCGCTCAACCAGTTCTTCAGGCGAGGCCATGCCTCCCATGATCTCTCGGGTGAGCCGGCGTCTCACCAGTGCGGATTGGGAATCGCTCTCGGACCTGAGACGCCTCACCAATCCGATCTTCGTGTTGTCCAGTTCCTCATCTGTGATTTCACCGCGTTTCATGGCTTCAACCTGCGCCGTGATGAGATCTCTCGCGCGGTGCCGCAGGCGGTCGTCGACTCCGGCCGCGGTAAGGACGATCCCTCTCCAGGAGTTAAAGGAACTGCTTGCAAAGTACGCCATGCTGTTCTTCTCGCGGACATTCACAAACAGCTTAGAATGGGGAAAACCGCCCAGTATGCCGTCAAAAACGATGGCCGCCGCCAGCTGTGGGTGGTTCTCGGTAATGCCTATGTGGAAGGCCTGGCACACTTGAGTTTGCTCGCCGGGGAGCGATTCTTCTATTTCGAGAAGGCTGGCGGGGGGCTTTGGGGGAGCCGTCTTGGTATGGAAAACGTGGTCTTCTTGCCTCGGCTTAGGGAATCTTAGGCGCACTCTGCCGAGGATGTCTCCCAGTTCCTCTGCCCTTTCCCCGATGACATAGATGCTGATCGGGCTCGATGAGAGGACGCCGGTCCAGGTCTCCCATATCTTGTGGGAATCCAGCTCGGGGAGGTCGTCAAGGACTCCCCAAGAAGGGAGCCCTCCGTCGCTCCCTCTGGAGAGCTCCTCGACAATCCTGATCGTGGCATAACGCGGGCGGTCGTTTCTGAGGCTCAGGATATCCCGCCTGTGTTCCTCGCGTTCGGTCTCAAACCGGTCCTTGGGAAACGCGCCGCCTTCCAAGTACGGTTCCGTGGCGACTTCCCATATGAAGGACATGGCTTTGGCGAGGTTCAGGCTCTCAAAATCGCCATCGCTCCCACCCGGAGGACCATAGCTCAGGAATGCGGGTGACGGCAGGTCGATACCGAACCTGACAACCTGCTCAGGCCCTATCTTGTTCGCGTCCGCCCCCATGGAGGCACCGTACAGTCCCTCAAGGTACCGCGAAATATCCCGGAGCGTGGGATAGCTCCTCGTCCCTCTCCTCATAAGGCGGGGGATCAAGGCCACCTGGGTCACGGTCTCCCGCTTGAGAGGGACCCGGCAGAAAACGTCTATGGAAAGCGTCTTCCACTTGCTGTGTGGAAGGTATCTGTATGTGATCCCCTTCTCTATCTCGACAGTCTTGAAGTGATCTCCAACTTCATGAACTGAGTCCAAGTAACCTCACACCACCAGTCTGCGGTCGTCGTCCAACAGGTTTCTGGGATAGGCCGTAAGGCTCCGGCACCCGCTTTCCGTCATCACTACGTCATCTTCTATCCTGATACCGCCCTTCCCGGGGATATAGACGCCGGGTTCTATAGTAAACGTGCTCCCCACCGGGAGAGGCGATGTGTTGGACGCCACCACGTAGGGGTCTTCATGGACTTCTAGCCCGAGGCCGTGGCCGGTCCTGTGGACGAAGTAGTCGCCGTACCCGTAAGACTCTATGACTTCCCTTGCCAGTGCGTCCACTTCGGCCCCGCTCATGCCCGGCTCCGCCTTCGTCCTGGCGGTTTCGTTGGCCTCCAACACCACCCGGTATACCCGTTTCATCTCAGGCCCGATGTCTCCGATGGCATAGGACCTGGTGATATCGCCCCAGTAGCCATCCACACACACCGTAAGGTCCAGCCAAGCCACATCGCCTTCCGCGATCTTCCGGGTGGACGTACCCGCGTGCGGCAGCGCGGTATCAACACCCGTCGCCAGAGACATCCCCACTGCCTGAGCTCCTTCTGCCTTGAGCTGCCTCTCGATCTCCCGCACAATGTCTGTGGCCACTTTGCCGGGCGACAGGAGATTCCTCGCGATGTCGGCCCCTAGGTCGGCAAGCCTACAAGCCTTGCGCATGCTCTCAAGTTCGGACTCATCTTTTATCATGCGCAGCTTTTTCATGATTTCCCCCGCATCAATCCACTCGAGGCCGGGCACTACGGGCGCAACAAGGGAAAACTCCAGGAGCCGCATGGAACGGTATTCAAAGCCCCACCTGTTTCCCGAACCGGAGAATACTCTGGAGAATGCTCCTTTAGGACCTTCTTCGTCCGAGAAGGCCACGACGTCGAACATAGCCTCTACTCCTTGGTCGGCGAGGTCTCTCGAGACGGCGTCTCCCTTGCGCGCCTCGAGTTTCGGCATGAGGAAAGTGACCTTACCTTCTCTGGTGACCACGCATAGCGTCGGTCTTTCCGAAAGCCCCATCCTAAGCCCCGTCATGTAGAAAAGGTTGGGGCCAGGCATAAGGGCAACGCCCGAAAGCCCTGCTTCTCGAATCTCGGCGAGGAGTCGTTCCCATCTTTCCTTTCGCATGTTCCTTACCTCCCGGGATTTCTCTTTAGCCTTGGGGACCTAAACCGGCGCCTTACGCGCCACGAAATACGCTCTCGACGTAGTCTTATCCGCAGGTCGGAAACTGCACGAGTCATATACGGCAAGAACGTCAAACCCTGCCTCCGCGAGCCACCCGGACAGACATTCAAGAGGAAAAGCCCGTTCCCGGTGGGTCTCATCAAAACGCCTCCATGCCCCGCTGTCCTTGATGAAGCCCGTGAGCTTCACGCGCCATATCTTTCGCCTCGGGTCGTAGAAGTCGGTCCAAACCAGATAGTAACCGGGTCCTTCCATCACGTGAGTCTGTTCGGGGATGATGGATAGGCGCTCGGGGGTGTTCACATCAAACACAAAGACGCCGCCGTCCTTAAGGCACGCGCGAACCCGGGCAAAAGCTCGCTTCAGGTCATCCGGCTCGAGCAGGTAGTTCATGCTGTCGAAGACCGACACCACGGCGTCGACTTGCCGGGGTATGCTGAAGTCCCTCATGTCTCCGAGGAAGAACTCTCCAAGTAAGCCCTGTGACCGGAACTTCCTCTGCGCCACCTCGAGCATGGTTGAGGACGAGTCAACCCCTATAACCTCATAGCCTCTAAGGGCCAGCTCAAGCGTCATGTTCCCCGTACCGCAGGCCAGGTCGAGGACCGCCCCGGGGCGAAAACCATGGGCCGACCAGACGCTTTGGATGTAGTCGAGCCAACGGCGATAGGGGACATCAGCCATCACTTGGTCGTAGACTTCGGCAAAGTGTATGTATGATCTTCTTGACCCGACGGCCACCAGCTCACCCCGCGAACGGTGGTATTCTCCAGGAAGCTGTGACAGTCCTCTCCTCGCGAAAAGTGAATGAGTGCTGTGGAAGTTGGATCTACGGGATTTCGGAGGCCTGAAGAGGCGACACGCAGGCTACTCCGGCAAGTAAGGAGCCGGATCAACGGGTTCTCCGTTGAGCCTGACTTCGTAATGGACATGAGGGCCGGTGCTTGTTCCGGTGTCGCCAACGCGGGCGATGACGTCGCCACGTACGACCTTCTGACCGACCTTTGCCTCCAACTTGGAACAATGACCGTAAAGAGTCTCAATTCCGTATCCGTGATCGATGACGATCCGGAGGCCATAGCCGCCATCCCACCCGGCAGCCTTGACCACTCCGTCGGCTGTCGCGCGGATAGCCGTACCGACCGGAGCTCCAAAATCGAATCCGCTGTGAAAAGCGCGAACCCGCGTAACCGGGTGATACCGCCACCCAAAGGGAGAAGTGATATCCGCTTCAACTGGATACGTACACGGCAGCGCCCGCCTGTATGCCACTTCTGCCGAGGCTTCGGCCGACACCAGAAGAGCATCTTCTTTCAGCCCGGCGACCAACTTGAGGAGGGCATCGGATTCTTCTTGAAGCTCTTTCACCGCCCGTAGCATCTCCTCCGGAGACGGAGCACTACGCCTCGAGCCTCCTCTGGACAGGGAAATAGAGCTTTCGGCGGCGCGCCACGTATCCACTTGGCTCGAGCTTACAGGCTCGAAAATACCTTCGGAACGCAAGACCTCCCTAACTCGTCCTACCTCTTCCTGGGCGTCGTTGAGTTCTCTTCGCAGTGTCACCAGTTCCTCCTGGAGGTCGGTGAGCTGAGTCCTCACGTTATCTCGAAAACCCTCGAGGTAGCGAAGCTCAGTGATCCTCCGAAGAGCGAAAGCATACCCTGTGGAAGAAAAGAGGCACGTTCCGGCGATCAGGATAAGTGCGCAGCCTAAGGCTACGATCATCCTTCGGCTCACGCTGATGGTGAGAGTGCGCCCATGGGAACTCACAACCATGACCGTGAAGACCTTCGGCCGGGAGCTTTTTACTATTGGACGAGACGCAGGCCGCTTTCTTAGCAAGGACGACTTCATCCTCCAAAGCCTTAGTGCTATTGGAATTATGGTATCTCAGGGTGCTTGCTATTGCAAGCATATGCTATATCACGTGTTCCTGCACGATCTTGCCTAGGTTGAGAAACCTCCTCACGCGAGGAGCAAGCCCGCCCCAATCAACGGAAGTGCCGTGCTCAAACACTACCGTCTGCCGGATGACGATATTGCGACCCGAAGCATCGCGTATGGTTAGTCTGCCGGTTCCAGTAAGCCACTTCATCTTGAGGTCCACTCTGGCAACACCCGTAAGCCCCAGGGTGGAAACGGTCACCGCTTCCTTCTTAGGGTCGAGTGAAACCATTTTCAGCCGTGCATCCTGAACCCACCACTGCCGGACTCGAGGCCTATGAGAGGTCGGCAGAATCTCCACAAACACCTCATCTACATGCGCTTCGGATCCGGAAAACATCCGGGAGTAGGTAGACTGCGCTTTCATGATCTCTCCGATCACGTAATCTACGATTTTCGAAGGTAGGGGCGTGGGAGGGCCCACTTGCTCAAGTACGGCTTTTGTCACTTGTTCAGAGTGCACGCCTTACCATCCCCGCTTTCCTCGTAGAAAATTGGCTGCTTAGGTCGCTCAACTACGGTTAATATAAGGCGTGTGTGGAAATATGAAATCACCCGTTCGGGTGATTTTTAGGAAATCCAGTCAATATAGCGGCCATTTTGTTAGAGTAGCCTTAGCTCGTGTCCTCGTTTCAGCGCCTGGACTCTCCCGTTCACCCCCAACTTGCCATAAATGCTCTTTATGTGGGTTTTCACAGTGTTTACGGTCAAGTTCAAAAGGTCTCCGATTTCTTTATTCGATAGACCCTTGTCTATAAGCCTGAGTATTTCCATTTCTCTATCCGTAAGGAGCTCGCCCGGCACGAGCGGCGCGTCGCCATCAACCCCTCTCACGAACTCCCAAAAAGCTCTAGCGTAGGCGGCTCGATTGACCAGCCTCTCCACGGGTTCAAGACGCTCACTTGTGAAAATCCCGGGTATAAGCGTGTTTTCAATGTAAAGGACACCAACTGGAATTCCCTGGGCAAAGAGCGGAATGCAGGCCACCGATTTCGGCTTCCTCTTTCTCAGGTATGTATCCCTGCCGAATATGCTGAGGCGGTCCTCTTGGACCACAACCGGCCTGAGGGTCCTGAAGACAAAACGCGCAATTGCCTTGGATAGTTGGTCGGTCTCATCGATGCGTACCGGTCGCTCACGGACCGCAGCTTCTTGCCCGACGTCTCTCGCGAAATGGACGTAGAGGTCGTCATCCTCTTCAAAGAGTAGGTAACCTCTATTCGCGTAAACCGTATCCATGACCGTATCGAGGAAGGCCTTTAGAGCTTCCTCGGGCTCGACGTAATCCACGAGATTCTCGTCGGTCTGGATGTCGTCGAGATGGCTCTCCTCACCCGCCGGAGTCTCCATGTCACGTCCTGACAGGATGTTCCTCAGTAGATCCGTTGAAATCTGGACCTTTTCCTCGGAGTTCGGGGCCCCTTCCACCAGATCGTGGTACCGGGTCCTTAAATATTGAGCTTTCGCCGCAGCTCCCCATTCTTCGTAAAGCCTTAAGGCTTCCTTCAGGCACTCCCTTGCCGTGTCGAGATCTCCTTGACTCAGGCAACAGACGGCCTTCAGTTCGGTGGCGATAGCTTCGTCTTGGAGATAACCATTCTTACGGGCCATTGCTATGGCCCGGTCATATGTAGGCCCGGCCTCTCCGGCCTTCCCTTTTATCCTTAGCGCCTCTGCACTTATTAAGAGGTACTTGTGGGAGAAATTCTCCGGACTTGAGTCCGCCCATTTCCGCATCTTACGGAGGTTTTTTCCCAGGCGTCCATCCAGCCTTTTTCGCTCTCTTGAGGAAAGGTGCTTATACGCGCCCGAAATTGAGAGGCTATGGTAGTAGACGGATTCGGCTGTGAGCATAAAGCCCATTATGGCTCCCAGATGCTCATCGACTTTCTCCATGACCTTAAGCGCCTTTTCATATTCTCCTTTGAGGTAACGCACTTGCATTTCGGCAAAATACCTGGTGGCCAAAGCGGCCTTATCACCCTCTTCGATTCCCTCGCGATCCCAAGCCTCATCTGAAGACATCCAGGCACCGGAGTCCATGAGGATACCGGCTATCTTATCGTATATCCAGGCGTTTATCTTGAGGTTTTCATGCCGGACTTTGTCCCCATACTCGGCGCATTTTCCGGCTTCCTCCAAGACCTCGGTAAGAGGCGCACCCAGGAGATACTTGTGTTCGAGGATGGATCCGCGCGCCCACCCGGCAACAAGCACTTCGCCGCCTCTTAAGGCGTGGTCAATCGCTTTGTAGAGGTACGGAAACCCTTCCTTCAGGTGGCGCGTCCAGTGGTTGATAATCGCTCCGAAAGTAAAATACACTATGCACTTGGTAAAACTTGTCCCGTGTTTATCAAGGACGGAAATTGCCACCTTGCCCAGTTCGTATCCCCTTGCATAATTCCCCAATACGCTCCCTTCGGCAATCGCGAACCCTATGTAACCTATGGGAGCCATCTCCGTGCTCCCGTACTCCAGAGCGTGATTACCGGCCTTTATCGACGCAAGAGCATACAGGTCCGGGTAATTGCTGCATGTCACGAGGATGAACTTTATGAGGACGTCGGTGACTTTACGCTGCATGCCTCGACCCATCTCAGGTAGTTCTTCCAGGTCCTCTACTTTTCTCCCCAGCATACGGTATTTGTAAAGGAGTATCTCTCTAATGTAGTCCAAGGGCCCCGGACGGGCGGGGATCCTCATGCCGAGAGCATTCAACGTGTTTATGCCTATGTCCAAGGCCTTTTCATGGTCGCCCGTTGCCGTGTAGAGGAGCATCTTCATACTGCTTATGTCGAGCCTCTCAAGCTCGGTCCGGGCATGCTCGATCAACGTGTCGAAGAGCCTTTCGGCCCGAGAAGTCCCTCCCACCATATGCTCGCACTGGGCGCACTCGAGGTGGAGATCAAAACACATCTTGTAATGGTCGTTCCAGGCATCCTCAGGGAGCATCTCTATGCCTGCCTGAAAATAGCTCAAAGCCGAATCATAGGCCACGAATGACCTTGCTTTTCGACCTGCCTGAAGATTATATGCGGCAAACCGAAGCCTTTCTTCCGGCCCGGCGATCAAGTCCAAGCCACGGTTTATGTGGTCCATGATGGGGAGCAGCATATCATCCAGATCATCCGGACGGATTTCCCTGAGTAGTACCCGTCCGCATCTCAAGTGGGCCTTGCGCCTTTCCTCTTCGGTGAACAGAGAATAAACGGTTTTCTCGATCTCATCGTGGACAAATTCAAACCTTGAGTCGCCGTCGTCTTCGGAGACCAAGAGCACGAGACCCTCGCGCATCGCGGGGACCATGAGCGCCTTGAGCTCAGGCGCGGTCTTTTCCGATACAACGCACAAGGGCTTTAGGTTGAAAGAATGTCCCAGACATGAAGCCATCTTCAGAACATTCAGCGTGTCTCCGGTCAGCCTGTCCAGCCTCATACGGATAAGCCCGGTTACATCTCCCGGCATCTCGAGGCTTTCCACGGCCCCGGAATCCCATTCCCAATCTCCGATCTGTTCATTAAGCCGTATTATGTTTTCATCGTAGGCCGCCTTGAGCGCCTGGCCCAGGAAGAACGGGTTCCGGTAAGTCTTCCGTCCTAAGACATCTGCCAAGCCCTTAATCTTCTCAGGAGATGAAGAGAGAGTATCGGCCACGAACTCTACGACATCCTCTTCCTTCAAGGGATCAAGGTGTATTTCAGTTACATTGGTCTCTTCAAGGGCTCCTTGGATGAAAGCGTAGAGAGGATCGCCTTCAGCGACCTCGTTGTCGCGGTATGCGCCGGCGATCAGGAAGTACTTGGGTTTCCTTGCGAGGTACCTGAGGAGCTCAAGCGAAGCCATATCGGCCCACTGAAGGTCATCTAGGAACAGAACAAGTGGAGTGCCCCTCTTTGCAAATACACCGATCAAGTCCCCCAGGGCCATGAATAGGCGGTTCTGCGCCTCTTTTGGAGGAAGGGCCTCGACCGGCGGCTGAGGGCCTATTATCACCCCGACGTCGGGTAGGAGTTCGGTGACTACCGCGCCGCTACGCCCGACCGCCCGCAGTATCTCGCTCCTCCATATCTCAAGGTCGCGCTTGCTGCCGGTTATGAGCTGTCTCGCAACCATCTCCATGGCGCTTACAAACAGAGAATAGGGGGTGTTTTGCTTAATGCGCCCGGCCTTTCCGTAGCCGTAATAAGCCATCTCCATTGCCGGAATCCTCAAGGCCTCGTTTACCAACATGGTTTTTCCTATGCCTGCTTCACCGCTCACCAAGACGATCCCCCCGCCTCCGGAGCAAGCATCGTTGAGGGCCGTCCTGAGAACCCGCGCCTCATGCTTTCTACCGAGAAGCTTCCGAGGCAGCGCAAAACGGATCTGGAGACCGGTAGCTGTAGAGGCGGAGCCTTCATGTTTGAGAGCACTAATCCGCTCTCTGCACGACAGGAGATCCCGAAGGAGTCCAAACGTGCTCTGGTACCTGTCATCCGGCGTCTTGGAAAGCATCTTGTCTATGACCTGAGACAGATCTCTTGGTATCCTTGAATTCACAACATGAGGAGATGGCGGCTCCTGTGTGGTGTGCGCCCTGATCCACTCGGAAGGGCTCTTGGCTTTGAGGGGCAGGACGCCGGTCAAAAGCTCGTAAAATACAACACCAAGGGAATAGTAGTCGGCACGGTGGTCAACGCCGCATGTTTCCAACCCCGTCTGCTCCGGGGCCATATATGCCGGATTTACCGACTCTGTTACGGCCTTTAGGTCGGATGCGTGAGACCCGGCAGCAAGACCCGTCATTAGTACTTCCTTGGTCTTCGGGTGAACGAGTATATTCTCGGAGCTTATGTTCCTGTGGATTACGCCCTTCTGGTGCAGTTTACCTAGGATTTCAACGAGACCCACGGCTACGTCCAGAAAGACGGAGACTCCTATCGCTTTTCCTTGAGTGTAGCGTTTAAGGGGTACGGCACCTTTATCTTCAAGAACCATGGCGAGAGTCGAACCTGCGTCTACCAGTTCGACCGCCTTGACGATGCCTTCTACATCAAGATCTCGAGTGGTTTCATATTCGTAGACAAAACTCGACACGTCAGAAAGCGAAACCGGCTCATGTTTCGGCACTTTTACGAGAACCGGTGTCTTCCTTCTAACCGACCAGCCACGATATATCTCTGTCCTGAAACCCTCGAGAACAAGGTCGCGAATAATGTATCCTGGAAGGTCCAGCATATATGTCTATCCTCGTAGTCAGATGAGCGGAAATTCGGTACCCCTCAAAGAATGCAGCTACATCCATGTTATCACAAGTTTCGCGCTTCTACCATTAGTTTCCCTGGCTCTCTGCCTCACTCCTCATCCGGTACACGCTTCCATACAGAGCTTGCGTTTGCAAGCACCTGAAGGTACAATGTTCCCACCGATGTAGCTTTCAGAAATATCTAGGAACCATGACTTTTGGCGCAATCATCGCTCGCTCCCCCCGCAGGTGACTGCGCCGCATGTGCTCCGCGAGTGCGGGGCACTTTTTTCACTCGTCCTGCAACATCCGACAATATCCATCTCCCATGTAGTGCCATAATAGGTAGTCGCTGGGGCATATCGAGACCTTATGCTATAGTCTCATATTGATGCTTCTGCCTCAACGAATGGCCGCTTCGTCCGATACTGTAACTGCACGGTGGCAGCCATCGGGGGTGTTTGGTTTGGGTGATACTGGGCGGGACTCAGGACCGAAAGAGCGAGAAAAGGAAACGAGCAGAGCTGGATTTAGAACATTCCTCAAAGAGACCAGGCAGGCCAGGGGCCTCTCCATAAGGCAGCTGGCAAGGATGTCGGGAGTCTCAAGCGCTTACCTTTCCCAAGTTGAGACAGGAGCAAGGGGCGTACCTTCCCCCAGGATTCTGAGACGCCTTGCACGACCGCTGGCCACAACGCCTACCAAGCTCTTGGAGATCGCCGGTTACATAAACCATCCACAAACCCAAGGCCCGGCGACTTATGAAATCGAGACTTTCCTCCTTAAGGAAAACATACACTTCACTCTCGAAGGCAAACCGGTCACCCGTGAAGACATAGACGCAGTGATGGAGCTTTTGCGGAAGCGCCACAAAGGACGATAGATCGAGAACAGGTTCAACGGGGCAACTAGCAAGCATAAGACCTGTTTCAGGCTTTGATACTTCGGCGGAGGTGCTTGCTGTCCACATGCCTTGGCAGGATCTGCTTTGTGAATCAGCGAACGTAAGATCCGGGGAGTGTTGTTATTTGTCAGGCGAGAGAATTCTTGTAGTTGACGATGAGGCCGAAATAGGCGACCTTCTAAACCTCTACCTGACCAAAGAAGGCTATGAAGTAACCACGGCCCTGGACGGACGACAGGCCATGGACATTGTAGCCAATAATAAGATAGACCTTATCATACTCGACGTGCTCCTCCCGGGGCTTGACGGCATCGAACTCTGCACGGAGATCCGAAAGGTGACCGATGTCCCGATCGTGTTTCTGAGTTGTCGCGGGGATGACATTGACAAAGTCATGGGGCTCGTCGCAGGCGGTGATGACTACATCACCAAACCCTTCAGCCCCAGAGAGATAGTCGCCCGCGTAAAGGCACACCTCCGCCGCTACCGGATGACCGCTGCTGCAAGAGAAGAGCCGCCAAGCGTGCTCAAGTACAAGGGACTTGAGATCGACCTCGAGGCATGCGCGGTCAGAGTAATGGGCAAGGAAGTATACCTATCCCACAAAGAGTTCGAGGTGCTCTCACTCCTGGCCCAAAACCCCGACAAAGTGTTCAGCGCAGACAACCTGTTCGAGCGCCTCTGGCAGATGCAAAGCTTGGGCGACATCCGGACAGTCATGGTTCATATATCGAATATAAGGAAGAAAATCGAAAAGAACCCGGCTGCCCCGGAGTATATCCTCACCGTGAGGGGAGCCGGGTACAAGTTCAACGGATCGATGGCGCTGTAGAGCGAGGGCGGGGTTTATGGGAACACTCGACGCCGTAAGCCTTGGGGCTCTAGGTTTCATGGGCTTATACCATATTTGGCTCTATTGCCTCCGCCGGCGCGAGAAGGCCGCCCTTTACTTCGGACTGCTCTGCCTTGCCTTTTCCATGCGGACTATCGCACGGAGCGAGCTCATCCCGCCTCTGATACTCCCCGGTCTCAGCCGGGAACTATCAGTCGCCCTTAGGTACCTCGGCTCATCGGCCCTGTTGCCTCTTGCCGCCTCATACGTGGAGAAGATTTATCCGGATGATGTGAGGTTTCCCGTAAGTCGCCTAGCCATCGCAGGGTGGATCGCTTTCACCAGTTTGGCGCTTACCTTGGGACCCAATGCGTCCTCTAATGTCGCGCTGTACTGTGAAGCGTTTGACCTCGTTGTCTGCGCCCTCATCATGCTCGTCATCATAAGGGCAATGAGACGAAAGCGCTTCGGATCATCCACGGTGGCCTTGGGCTGCGTGCCCTTCCTCCTGTCTTCCCTAATGGAGGCCCACCATGTCGAAAACTTTCTCCGCCTGAGGATCTTCTGTCAGCCGGCCACGGTGATTCTCTGTTTCGCGCAGTCATGGTTACTGTCGGCGAGATTCGCGCGAGAGATGGAGTCTACCGAGCGGCTTTCAACCGAACTGGCGCTTGCCAACAAAGAGCTCCTGGACCTCAACCACCATCTCGAGGAACGAGCCGACATGAGGACGTGGGAACTCCTGGAGTCCAACCGGAAACTGGAGGCCATAAACACCGAAATCGCGCGGATGGACGAGGCAAGGAGGCACCTTCTGGCAAACATAGCCCACGACCTCCGTACACCGGTCACCCTCATTAGGGGCTACGCCGAAGCGATGCTGGACGGGGTGATTGAGGGAGAGGAGAACTGGAAGAAGTACATAGAGCTTATACGGGCAAAGGTCGACAGCCTGACCATCCTCATAGAGGACCTCTTTGAACTCACCCAGCTAGAGGCCCGAAAGACGACACTTGACGCGGAAACCGTCGATGTCCTCTATCTGGTAGAAAAACTCTACAAAAAGCACGAGGCCGATATCAGGGAGGCAGGGATGGTGCCTCGTCTCGCGCTGCCGGAACTCCCATGCGAAAAAGGACCCGTATATGTGAGCGTAGACTCCGACCGCATTGACCGGGTCCTCACGAACCTCTATTTCAACGCCATCAAGTTCTCTCCCAAGGGTGGGGAGATCGTAACCGGCTGTTCAATCGGGTCCAAAGATGCAACGATCACCGTGCAAGACACGGGGCCCGGGATCCCCGGAGAGGACCTGCCGTTCATCTTTGACAGGTTCTATAAATCTCCGAGGTCCCGGGCCTCAACATCTGGAAGCGGCCTTGGCCTTTCCATCGCCAAAGAAATCGTAGAACTGCACGGCGGCCGGATCTGGGTCGAGAGCACGGTGGGAGAAGGAACCACGTTCTTCTTCACGCTCCCACTCGTCTTAAGCTCAGACACCCACGAGAAAGGACCGCCTCCCATCACCTAATCGCTTTCCGGTACCGGAGCCACCCTCTTGGGATCCGGAACGACCTTGGGCTTCTCCTCTGTAACCGGGATCTCCGCGACAGGGTCCTTGTCGATCTTGAGCGGCGGAAGCGGGTTCCCCGCCAAGAGCATATCCAGTTCGCTGCCCTTCAGGGTCTCGCGCTCCAAGAGAGTCTCAGCGACCAGTATCAAGATATCGCGCTTCTCTTCGAGCAGGGCCTTTGCCCTCTCATAGCACTGATTGATAATGTCGCGTCCTTCCTGATCGATGGCGGCCGCCACTTCTTCAGAGAAGTCCCTTTCCCTTCCAAGGTCTCTACCCAAGAAGACCTGGCCTTCCTTGCGCCCGAAGGTCAGGGGCCCGAGCTTCTCCGACATGCCGAACTCCATGATCATCCTTCTAACCAGGTGGGTCGCCATTTCGAGGTCGTTGGCGGCCCCGCTGTAGACGTCGTCGAACATCATCTCTTCGGCAGCGCGGCCCGCCAAAGCGGCGGTGACGCGGTCCAGTATCTGTGACTTAGTGACCAGATACCTGTCTTCCTCGGGCACGGTAGAAACGTGACCGAGCGAAGCGCCTCTGGAGACGATGGTCACTTCGCGGATAGGATCCGTGTTGGGCAGCATCTTGGCGGCAAGGGCGTGTCCCGCCTCGTGGAAGGCGATAACCCGCTTCTCCTTCTCGCTGATAACCCTCGACTTCTTCCTGGGACCGGCGATCACCCTTTGGGTGGCTTCCTCGATCTCCTCCATGCCGATCTTGCGCTTCCTGCGCCTCGCGGCCAAGAGGGCCGCCTCGTTAACCAGGTTCTCAAGGTCCGCAGGGGTGAAGCCCGCGGTGCTCTTGGCGATTGCCTCGAGGTCTACATCCTTGGCAATAGGCTTGCCGCGGCTGTGCACCTTGAGTATTTCAACCCTAGCCCTAAGGTCAGGCTTGTCGAGAATGACGTGGCGGTCGAACCGCCCCGGCCTGAGGAGCGCCGAGTCGAGAATGTCGGGCCTGTTGGTGGCCGCCATGACGATAATGCCCTGGTTGGTGCTGAACCCGTCCATCTCGACAAGCAGCTGGTTGAGCGTCTGCTCACGTTCGTCGTGGCCCCCGCCCATACCGGCGCCTCTCATACGCCCGACGGCGTCGATCTCGTCGATGAAGACGATAGCAGGAGCCCGCTTCTTGGCCTGCTCAAACAGGTCCCTCACTCGGGCCGCGCCCACACCGACAAACATCTCCACAAAATCAGATCCGCTAATTGAGAGGAAGGGTACGCCGGCTTCACCCGCCACCGCGCGGGCAATGTAAGTCTTCCCCGTGCCGGGAGGGCCGAAGAGCAGGACACCCTTGGGTATCCTAGCGCCCATCTCCACATACTTCTTCGAGTTCTTGAGAAAGTCGACGATCTCCTGAAGCTCTTCCTTGGCTTCTTCACATCCCGCCACATCGGCGAAAGTGACCTTCTCGTGGATGTCAGACTGCATCCTGGCCCTGGAACGGCCGAACTGCATGACCTGCTTCCCACCGCCCTGGCTCTGCTGGAGCATGTAGAAGAACAGGGCCACCATGATGAGAACAGGGATCATATTCGAGAGGAGCGAGATCCACCACGAAGGCTCGGGAGGCATCTCGAACTTCACCGTGGCTCCGGACTCCACGAGCATCCTGTAAAGCTCGGGGTCAACCGGGATGATTGTGCGGAAGGTCGTTCCGTCATCCAGAGTCCCCGTCACACCGCGCTCATCCACAATGGTGACGGATGAAACCTTACCGGCTTGAATCTGGGCAAGGAAGCGGTTGTAGTCAAGTTCGACGTACTGGTCTTTCGGCGCGAACAGATCGACCAGGGAAATCGCTACGAAAATAAGAAGAGCGTAGACTGCTAGACTTCGCCATATCCTGTTGTTCAACCTAACGCCCCCTCTCCCTGACAAAAAAACCGACCAAAGGTCGGGCTCGACCATCAAATCGTAACACAATTCCGGCTACATCGCAATGAACGCCTGACCTCAATACGCAGCACCTTCTGTGAACTTTTTGTTACTTTGAATCTTTCGTCGAGACGGAACCCGCCTACCCACGCAATTTTGTCCCCGGCCGCGACAATGGGCACAAAATCCCTGTAAAGTTTCGGCACACGCTGCTGTATGAAAAAGTCCTGCAGTTTCTGCTCACACCCGCCCATCCCCAGCGGGGCGAAACGGTCGCCTGGCCTGCGAGTCCTAACCGAGAGAGGCTCTTCCTGGGTCTTGTCGCTTGAGTATCCACTATGAGTTCCGGAAGAGGCAGCGTCCTTAGGGCATGCGACACTTCCTCTTACATTGTAGTGTAGATACGCTACGTCCTCTCGCTCAAGCCCGAAGGCCGAATTTGCGCACTTGGACTTGCCTCCGCTTCCAAGCGGCCCCACATCTTGAGGATCAAGCACTTCGGTCAAGATGGTGATCCCCAGTTCAGGTACCTCTGTCTCGCCGGGCACGTTCAAGATCCTCTCAAAAGGCCCCGGAGCCTCAGGGTAGAATACGATGAAATCGCCCCCTTGTACCGCTGTCACTCGTCCGGGAAGCGATATCGCCGCTTGAGTGCCCTCGATAATATCCGTAGCGTGGGCAAGTCCAAGGTTGCCGTCGCCGGACCACACCTCTCGCCATGCGAGGTCCACCACACGCAAAGCTATTGCCGTATTAACGGTCTTAAGCCCACTCCGCCTGACCACAGTTATCCTCCCGTGGCGACACGTATACTTATCGAACGCGTCGCGAGCCGTCGCGTCCATGTACTCGGCATCAATCCTTAGGGATGCCGCGACAGAGGCAAGTGTTTCCACTATCGACGGATTGTAGTCAGCGGCCAGCTCAGGTAATGTCTTGTACCTCAGAAGATTGCGGGTGTATTTGAGATCCAGATTATAACTGTCGGTCATGGTGGGGATCCCGTTCTCCCGGCAGTACTCTTCGATCCACTCTCTCGGGACGTCTATAAGGGGGCGTACGATATCCACGTTTACAGGGGGGATACCGGCCAACCCTCGCACACCGCTCCCGCGGAACAGCCTCATGAGGACGGTCTCCGCCTGGTCGTTTTGATTGTGGCCTAGAGCGATCCACCTGGCGCCGGTCGTCTCTTGGAGCTTACGGAAAAAACGGTACCTGGCTTCCCTTCCGGCTTCCTCAACGCCGATCGCGAGCTCCCGGGACAGTTCGAGCACATCTGCATGGCCTACGGTGGTGGGGATGCCGAGGGACCCGGCGAACTCTTCCACCATGGCGGCGTCCTTGTCAGCCTGATCGCGCATGTGGTGGTGAAGGTGAGCTACTCTGAGCGCAATGTCGAACTCCTCGCGACAGCGGCTAAGGGCGTGCAGGAGGCACATTGAGTCGGGCCCGCCGGATACCGCCACAAGCACAAGACCGCCACCGGCGAACATTCCGTGGCGTTTCGCGGTCCTCAGGACTCTCTCTAGGACCTTGTCCGATACACTATCTCCCCTGAAGTTCTGCCCCGTCGGCCAACACCTCGCGGTGTAAGGATACCAAAATAAGTCATACGCGGTCTATTCTCACGCCTACCACGGTCACGTCATCAGCGGGCTCTAAGCCTTTGGGGCGCTGTCCGCGCCCTACGAGGGACTTCACCAAGACATCTAGGGATTCGTCTTTGGACCTCCGCAGCCTGGAGACGATGTACTGCTCTGCCCTGGCGGGGATGGGGCTCGATCTAAACACTCCGTCGGACACCATGAGGATGAAGTCCCCGGGAGAGACCGGCTCGCTGGTGGAAACCGAACTCACACGGGAGAAGGCGCCGGCGGGAGGCTTCTGCCCTCTCACGACCAGGACGTTGCCGTCTTTCTTGCGGATAAAGGACGGAGGGGCCCCCAGCTTATGGAAGTATGCCCGCTCGGTCTCCTGATCGATTAGCAGGCAATCAACGGCCACAAAACTGTCGGGCGTACCGGCGAGGAAGAGTGCTGAGTTTAGGAATGAAATGGAAGAGTCATAATCAAGCCCGCAATCGAGGAGCGCCTTCAAGATCTCCAGAGTATCTCGACTCTGCTTGGCGGCCTTGTCGCCCTTTCCCATTCCATCAACAAGGGCCAAGAGCATGCGCCTTCGGTCCAGGTCGTACTTGACCCAATTGTCACCTGCGCTTATCCCGCCGGCCGCGGGGATCGTCTCTCCCTTCACCGTTACCTTGAGACCCGGGCGAGATGAGCGGCGCTTCTCTTCGGATGCCGGGACTGGCCGTGACGCCAGTAGACGACCCAGGCACTTGTACTGGAAAGCGATGCTTTCCTTTGTCTCTCTGTCCATCATGGAGATGCGCGTGGTGAGCCTCTGTATCTCTCGGTGATGGTTCATCTCGGCCACGACTTCGGGGAATCTGACGCACCGGTCGGACAGCCCGGACACATCGTTCTCGGACGACACATGTCCAGATATGGAGAGCTGCCGGATGAAAGCTGAAAAAGCTTCGTAGGTGTCACCAAACTCGTCTTCCCAGCAAGTGGGCCTCCGATCGCAGCCGCGGCACACCCTTTCCGCAACCTGTTTGAGCGGCATCACGGCCTGTGCCCCAAGCAGCCCGGAGTCCTCGGGGGACCTGGGCTCTGCCAGAGCGGTGCTTGCCGCTTGGTCCAACATATCTCCCATCTCGGTGAGGGCGTGAGATACCGCCGCAATCCTGATCCGGAGCGGCTCGAAGTCAAACTTCGGCTTTTCGGAGCGCCGTGCCTGAGAAAGGACGGGGAACCTCTGAGATATCTCGCGCGCCACGCTGTTGCCCATGAGAAAGACCGGCACTGCCGCGACGGCCTGCATGAGAAGCCTCTGGGCAGACACCAGGGGCCTACCGGGATCGGTGTAGAGAGACATGAGAAGGCCTCCTGAAAGGTAACCCAGCACGGCTTCGATTTTGCCGAACCACCCTCCGATCCCGGCCAACACGCCGGAAATCCCAAGCACGCCGATGATGCCGGGGTCCTCAATGCCTGTAAGGGCTACGACCAGCCCGCCGGCCATACCTGACACCGCTCCCGGACCGGGCCCGGCCGCATAGCCGGCAATCAGGGTGCAGGACATCACGGCTGCCGTGGCTATGTTCATCCCGTGGACTCCAATCCCGGCCAAACCTCCGAGGGCGAACAGGATGAGCACAAGGAGCGACTCAGAACTCCGTTCCTTCTGTGCGGGAGACATATCTTTGGCGTAAGAAAACGCCGCCTTGGATAGATAGGCAATGATAACTGCGCATAGCCCCTCAAGCAGGGCAACGAGATAGGCGTAAAGAGTAGGAGAGTCGATCGTCGAAACGATGCCCCTGGATACGGCGACAACGGCGCCTGCAATAATGGAGTCAAGCGCCTTAGGATAGTGTCCGCTCAGGTCCGGCTTTAGAAGCAGGGAGACAAGGATGATGGCAAGGGCGTGATAGCCGAGAAGCAGCCAATCCCCTCGAGTCGCGCTGCCTGCCAGAACCCCAAGCCCGGCGAAAACTCCGATGGAACCTCCCAGAGTTCGCGTCCCCGCGTAGAGAGCCGGACCAAAGGGCGAGAGACTGTCAGCAAATGCGGTCCTTCCGAGTAGAAGACCCAAGCCTAGTGCCAGAAGGGAGCCCGGGCTGACCTCAATCCCGGGGACTTGGCGGAAACCAAGCCACTTTCTCACGTTTTTCACGTTACTCAAAACCTGACCCCCCTTGCCCACTCTATTTCCATTTTATTCCTGCCAACACGCAGGACTTGTCATGGCTTGTCCCCGAGGAAAAGAAGACAAGGGCGGCTAGGTGTCGAAGCAGGCAGAATTCAGGAAAGGGGTGTCATGTCTGAAGACGGATTATGCACGGGCATTTAGCTGAGGACGGAAACGGGACGGTGGTGACGCTAAACAAGAGAAACCAAAAGGCGACAGGTCGATTGTATCTACCCTGTCGCCCTCATGAGTACGTTGCGTTAGCACCGGCTCTTGTTCCGCTATTGCCCGTGCCGTTGCCCAACAACGCTCCGCTTCGCCGTTCACATCTTATTCAGAATGAGCCGTCGGTGTCAACCGGCCGAGAGGCAGAGCGCCTAGGGCATCCGGAGTGTTCCGGTTACTCTCTTAATCTGTTGCACTCTTACTCTACTACTCTCCCGGGGTCTCGCCGAACTGCACCGGCACTCTCGTGAGCCTGAACTCAGAGCCATCTTCCATGCTTATGAGATACACTTCCAAAACCGCAGGGGTCCCGGTAAGGAGCGAGGTATCAACAGACATTCCGATGGCCCCGAAACCGATGCCTTGGGTCGAGGTGGTGTAGCTGTCGAAGCATACCTCGTCCTCCGCGTCCCGGAAGCGGAAGTTCGTGGTCCCCTCAAACGCCGCCACCGAACCCAGGACGAAGATGGAGCCCTCTCCCTGTTTGGCGCCCAGTCTGGGAGTCGACACGACGATCTGAGTGCCGCCGCCGCTAACGCCCATCAGCCTTGTCAGGACCGTAGCGGCTTCGCCGCGGGTAAGGCCTCTATTGGGTCCGAAATACCCTTCGGGATACCCCGTCAAGAGCCCGAGGGCGGCGCATTCCTTCACACGTTCCACGTATTTCTGGTCTATCTCGGCTTCATCCGTAAAAGCCGGCACCTCAGCCGGGTCGGGATATACGATTCCAGGATGCGCGGCTGCATAGGCTTCCCTGGCAGGCACCAGTAGGTACGCCATTTCCTCTCTGGGGATGACCTCGTCGGGACGGAAGTTCGGGCCGTAATCGTCGGCGCTGATCACTCCTGCGGCTAGGGCCCTCAGAATATACGGGCCGGCCCAGTGATCGCCTATATCGCTGAAGGGCATCTCCTGCTCACCAGAGTAGGGCAGTTCCAGCACTTTCGCCAACATCTTCACGAACTGCGCCCTGGTGAGCTGCTCGTCAGGCCTTACCTTCCAATCCTCATAGCCGACCATGATGTCCATGCTCTGCAAGATCATGATCGACCCGCCGGCCCAGTGCTGGTAGGAATCGTCAAACCCACGGTAGATGCGGTCCCAATGGGGCTCCAGGAGCCCTGTGATGTCCACATGCCCGGCCAGCGTCTCAGCGGGCTGCCCTTCAACGAGGATCCGGACCTTATCGACCTCGGAGCCTCGTGCCAGCGTGCACACAATGGCCTCGAGCAAAGCTGCTTCCCCACCTGACCCGACGTTCGCCTGGAGGATGTCGCTGCTGAAGTCAACCGTGCACACTCCATCCTCTGTGCTTAAGGAGAGCACCTTGGTGGTCTTGGGGAACGTCACAAAACGATACCCCGTGCCTTCGGGCATACCGTTGATGAGGGCCTCGATGGCTGCCAGTTCGGGTGACTCGGTTTCCGGCACGTAGTACTCCACCGGGTAGACATAGATGTCGCTCACAAGATACATGGGGTGATAGACCCAGAAGCGGGTCATACCCTGAACCTCGCCGCTTCCCTCAGGCGACTCCGCCATTACGGTCGATGGACGCACCGCCAACTGCGCTACCAAGACGGCCAGCAGCAAGACCAATGGCATGACGAAGCGAGGCGCCTTGCTCCTGAAAAACCTCTTACGGCCTGTCACGCTCATCTTCTCAACCTCTTCCCGCAGCATATTGAACCGTCACTCAGACAGACGGCTTCCTCCCGTACCACTAAGACGGCTCCGTGGAAGTTCCGGTTCCCCTCCAGATTATGGTTTTCACGTGGTCAGGGGGCTCTCCAGGAACCTAACTGTCAAGCGGTCCGCGTCCATTTCAACCGATGCTCCCAGAGGCAGCACCGCCCGGTATTTGCCGTGACCCGCAGGTACACCACGGATGCACGGCTTCCCGGTGCCCCGGAAGTACTGCTCAAGAACTTCCCAGACCGTGAAGGAAGGCGAAGAACCGCTGGGATCGCAGTCGGTGAAGTCACCCAGCAAGACGCCTGCCACGCCGGCCAGTTTTCCCGCCTCGTCCAGCTGGCAGAGCATCCTGTCAACCCGGTAGGGCCTCTCTCCAACCTCTTCGAGGAAAAGGATCTTGCCGGTGGTGTCCAGGTCCCACGGTGTCCCGCATAGTGCGGCGATGAGCGACAGGTTCCCGCCGACCAGTTCGCCGGATGCGCGCCCACCTTCCAGTGCCTCAAGCGGGGCCACCTCGGAAGCCACAACCTTTACGTCCCCAGGCCCTACGATTTCTGCGGAGGCCTTGTCCGGACCGGGTGCTGCGGCTGCTTCCTCCGGCATCTTGAGCTCTCCGCCCTTCCAAGAACCGTCCAGGACTTCTCTGAAACCTTGTAAGTTATAGGGGACCGAAAGACTCGAGTCTACGCCCGATTCAACCATGGGACCGTGGAAGGTGACGAGGTTCATTTCCCGCCAGAAGGCGAGGTGCAGCGCCGTGATATCTGAAAACCCCACAAGGATCTTTGTGTGATCTCTCAGCACGTCAAAATCGAGATACCGCAGCATACGCGTTGCCCCATATCCTCCGCGCGCCGCCACAACCGCCTTTACTTCAGGGTCTGTCCATGCCGCCGTGAAGTCCTGAGCCCGGTCAACGTCATCTCCCGCCAGATAGCCGTAGCGCTTGAGCGCCGACTTCCCGGTCTTCACCCTGTAGCCCAGGGACTCCAGGATCTCGATACCCCTATCCAGAGAGTCTTTGTGGACTGCCCCGGACGGCGCCACGACCGCTACTACATCCCCCTGCTTCAAAGACGGAGCTTTTCTCTTCAACGAGGACCCTCCCATCGACCGTTTCTCCTCTGATAATCAGGTAACTTGAGACACGATTCTATAAGAGGGCCGGGGGCACCTGTCTCGCGTCTTCGGAGTTCAAGCGCCAGACCGCGCGTTCACTCAAACATGCCCCTCAAAAACGTAGAAAGAGGTCCTGACATGACCTCTATGATAAGTCCCCTGCTTTGTTCTTACGACCGGCGGAATGGCTGACGGTGATCTAGACAGGCATATCAACAAGTCTTGGCCGGTAGAGCCTTCTTCCTGTACTGGTCCGAAAGCTCTGCCAAGCGGTCCAACATGTCGATTATCTCCGGAGCCTTGAAAAACTCCTTCAATTTGAGTGCCCCGTAACTCCCGTTCTCAATATCTCCGCAGAATCTCGCCAGTTCCTCATAGTCCAGTCCGACAGCCGAGGCGAGTTCATTCAGGGTTGCCTCATAGTCTCTCCGGAGAAGACCCAGCGACAACGTCCTTCACCTCACGGTAGCGCTGCGGGTTTCACAAAGACCTTTATCACCTTGTTACAACAAGTACAAGCCATTTCCCCTTAAAAAGTGCTAAATTCTCCTTGATTTCGCCCCGGATGGACCGTAGTCTCCTCTCGGGCAAAGGGAAGTCTTCAGGAGGCCCCTCGCTGCGCGCGATGGGGGTCTAGTGTAAAATGTCCTGGGACTCATTGATTGGAGCTGATTAGGTTGCAGATCGGGATGGACGCCGGAGGTTCGCTCACGAAAATCGTGACGATTCGTGACGGACTGAGAGAATATCGCATGACGGACCTCGATGGGGCGGTAGATCTGGCCCGTACGCTGAGCGGATACGACCGTGTGTACCTTACGGGATGCAGGGCCGGGGTCCTCGAAGCCCACCTGCCGGACAACCTGAAAGACAGGGTCCACCGGATAAATGAGCTGGAAGCTTTCTGGGCAGGAGCCCACGAGATGCTCTCGAGCGAAGGACGTCCATCTCACTCGTTCGTCCTGGTGGCGTTCGGTACCGGGACATCGGTATTCACAGTTCTGAATGGGAAGGGTACGCGGACGGCCGGCACCGCGGTCGGAGGCGGCACCTTAACGGGGCTTTCGCGCCTTCTCATTGGGACCTGCGACTTCGAGACCATAATGGACCTCGCCTCCCGCGGAAACCGTCACCGGGTCGACCTCATGGTGTCGGACCTTTATCCCGACGCCAAGACATCACCCGTTCTCAATGAGCTCACGGCATCCAACTTCGGCTCCGTGGAGATAGAACAAGCGTCCAAAGAAGACATCGCCTCTGCCGTACTTCAGCTTGTGGTTGAGACCATCGCCGTGATTTCCATCCAGGTAGCGAGAGCTCACCGGATGGACACAATAGTGATCGCCGGCTCACCCAGCAGGCACCCTCTGGTGAGAGAAAGGTTCAAAGAGCTTGGAGCCCTTCTGGGCCACGACTTCTTCGCATTCCTCGAGCACGGCCCATATTGCGGCGCTCTGGGCGCCGTAATCACGGGAAAACGGAGCTAGATGAGTAGCAGCTCATCAAATTCTTCCTCTCACGGGAACCAAGTAGACGACTCATCGTCTCTGCAAGGTGGGAGGAATGAAAAATGAGGAAGACGAGCGGCACTCGCACGTGGACGTTCAAAGCGGTCTTGCTGGTGGCCTTGATATTCCTTGCCGCGGCCATGACGGCCTGCAAGGCAAAGGACATCGTATCCCTGGCCAAGCTGGACAAAGGAGACCTCTATGTAGCAGATAAGTACGGGAACTCGGTAATGGTGGGTAACCCCCGTGATATCATTGACGTCCTCAAGAAAGCTCAGAAAGTGAAAGGTGGCAGCGCAGGGGACTCGTTTGACCCGTCCAAAGCCAGCCACACCCTGTGGTCGGGACAGGAGAAGGTCTACTACGACTGGGACAGCAAGCAGGCGGTAGTTGTAGACTCCAAGGGCAACAAGACCGTGTTCTCTGTGGACCTCAATAACCTTCTTCTCGCGATACCGGGACTCCCCCCGATGATTACCGAAGGACCGGGTGGCGACCCTGCCATAACTTCCGGTTTCGCCGAGATCTCCAAGGTTGACGCACCGTCTGCCGCAGTGTTTAGGACCGGCGACAAGGCTATCGTGATGGTTGCCGCGGGCAAGAGGCCCACCGGTGGGTACACCATGTCACTTGAAGATGTGAGCGTTGGGATTGGTGGGGTCGTGGAACTGACCGTGCGGCTCAATCCACCGTCCGGTCCGGCAGATGATGCAATAACCTACCCGTATCTCGAGCTCTCGATGGCCAAGTACGTTGACCTTGAGATCACGCTGATATCGACCGTTGACGGAAGAGAAAGGCCCGAGAGGGTAAACCTCGCCGTCGTCGAGCCTGAACAGGAGATCGTCGTGTTCAAGCCCGACCGGGGTGCACTCCTTACCGAGAGGGTCCAGATGTACGGCTTTGCCAAATGGGACGTGGGCTCGTTTACCGTCACCGTCCACGACGGGCACAGCGTCCTGGGCTCCAAAACTGTCAAGGTGACCCACTCGCTGAGCGCCGGAGCGCAGGCGCCTACCTGGGGAGCCTTCAACTTCATCATGGACCTCCAGCCGGCAAAGAGCCCGAGTGGGATGGTCGAGTTCGCAAAGGGAAGCGAGGTACTGGTGAGGGTGCCCGTCTCGTTCGGTGGGAAGTAGTCCGCCTGTGGCAACTTAGGTCTCTTTGGAGGGCCCCGCGGCCAGGTCGCCGCGGGGTTTTCTGCTATGTGGGAGCATAGAACACCGGGTACTATCCGTCGTAGTAGTTATAGGGTACAATAGACTCGACACCCGACATGTCGACTTGAGGCATAATTGGCTTAGCAAACGGCGCTGTCACGACACCACAGATGCAGATATGCCTGGATAGCGGAGGCGAAAGGATATGCCCGAAAAAACGACGCTCGAGATCGAAGGCATGAGCTGCGCAGCATGTGCCAACGCAATCGAATCGGCCCTAAAGAAAACCCAAGGTGTGGCGAGCGCCCGGGTCAACTTGGCGGCCGAAAAGGCCTGTGTTGAATATGACCCCGGAGCGATCACCCGGGACGGACTCGTCGAGGTAATTCGAAATACCGGATACGACGTAAAGCAGTCAAAGGAACGAGCCGTCCTAAGAATCGGCGGCATGACGTGCGCGGCTTGCGCTGCCGCGGTTGAGAACGCGCTGAAGAAAGCAGATGGAGTCTTCTTCGCCAGCGTGAATATCGCCACCGAGAAGGCCACGGTAGAGTTCGACCCAACGAAAGTGAGCAGGGAAACTCTGAGCCGTGTGGTATCCGAGTCCGGGTACGAAATGCTTGGGGTCGAAGGTGACGAAGAGAGCGTATCCGGGGAAGAAGATGACGACGTCCGCAAGATGAGAGAAGCCCGGAACCGGATGCTCGGAGCCTGGGCGTTCACCATCCCCATCATGCTATGGATGATACCCGAGATGTTCTTCGGCATCATGTGGCCAAACCATATGGTAATGAACGCAGGTATGATCCTCCTCGCCATACCGCCCCTCGCGATCTTCGGGCGCAAGACATTTGTCTCGGCCTTCAAGGCGGTGTCCCACGGGAGCGCCAACATGGACGTGCTCATTGCCATGGGCACGGGCGCTGCTTTCCTAACGGGCCCTGCCATGTTCTTTCTCCCGGTCGCTAACTACGCGGGCGTTTCGGCGATGATCATGGCGTTCCACCTAACCGGGCGCTATATCGAAGCGACGGCCAAGGGCCGGGCTTCTCAGGCCATCAAGAAGCTGCTCGAACTGGGCGCCAAAACCGCGCGCGTTATCCGAGGCGATCAGGAAGTTGAGGTCCCCATAGAACAGGTTGTGCCCGGAGACATCCTGGCGATCCGGCCGGGCGAAAAGGTGCCGACCGACGGCGAAGTGATCGAAGGTTCCACAACAATCGACGAATCAATGGCCACGGGCGAATCGATGCCCGTCAAGAAGCAGCCCGGAGACCAGGTTATAGGAGCGACGATCAACCAGAGCGGCTTCATCAAAGTAAGGGCCACCAAAGTGGGGAAAGACACCTTCCTCGCCCAGGTGATCAAGCTTGTAGAGGAAGCCCAGGGGACCAAGGTCCCCATACAGGAATTTGCAGATAGGGTGACGGGCGTCTTCGTGCCGGTCGTCGTCGGCATCGCGCTCGTGACACTCGTCGTGTGGCTTGTATTCCCGGAGTTTATGGTCGGCATCCTACTTAAGGCGGCATCCACCATACCGTGGATCGATCCGGAACTCGGTCCTGTCACGCTTGCGCTATCCGCGACCATCGCCGTACTCGTCATCGCCTGCCCGTGCGCGCTGGGCCTTGCCACCCCCACGGCTCTCCTGGTCGGAAGCGGGATCGGCGCCGAAAACGGAGTGCTGATCCGAAGGGGCGAGGCCATCCAGGCGATGAAAGACGTCAAGGTAGTTGTCTTTGACAAGACCGGCACGATCACCAAAGGGAAACCGGACGTAACGGACGTCGTATTGGCCAAATCCGCCCCGGAAGGTTCAATGTCTGAAGATGACCTCCTGGCGCTGGCTGCCAGCGTGGAGAGCCGCTCGGAGCATCCCCTCGCCATGGCGGTGGTCGGAGGGGCTCAGAAACGCGGCCTCACCGTGGAGCCGCCCGAGGACTTCCAATCCATAACCGGAAAAGGCGTTTCGGCGCGTGTGTCAGGGAAACGCGTGCTGGTCGGCAGCAGGCGACTCATGCAGGATGAGGGCATTGATGCATCTGCCATCGAGGATGACCTGAGGCGGGTCGAAGAAGAGGCAAAGACCGGGATGATAGTGGCCGTTGACGGCACAGTCTACGGCCTTATAGCCGTGGCCGATCCACTAAAGGAAGACTCAAAGGTCGCCATCGCTGAGCTCAAAGCCATGGGGCTGGACACCGCCATTGTCACGGGAGACAACCGGCGCACGGCCAACGCCATAGCCAAGAAGGTGGGCATTACCCATGTGGTGGCGGAAGTTTTGCCCGACGGGAAAGTCCAGTCGGTTACCGAACTCCAGAACAAGTTTGGGACAATCGCCATGGTCGGAGACGGTATCAACGACGCTCCGGCTCTCGCCCAGGCAGACGTGGGCATAGCCATAGGCACGGGCACAGACATAGCCATCGAGTCTTCAGATATTACGCTGGTAAGGGGCGATCTCTCCGGGGTCGTCACGGCGGTCAAACTGTCGCGGGCCACTTTCCGCAAGATCCGCCAGAACCTCTTCTGGGCGTTCTTCTACAACGTGATAGCAATACCCGTCGCTATACTGGGATTCCTGCACCCGGTCATGGCGGAGATAGCTATGGCGACAAGTTCGATAACCGTTGTCACCAACGCCAACCTCCTGAGGAGGGTGAAGGTTACGCCCGACTAAATCAGCCGGCGACTTCACCCTCTCCGAGGTATATGCGCCTGACCTCATCGTTCTTGAGGAGGTCGGCGCCTGTCCCTTCCATGACTATACGTCCGGTCTCAAGCACATAGGCGTAGTGGGCGAGCGTAAGCGCGGCCCTCGCGTTCTGCTCGATTAGGAGTAGCGTCTTGCCACGCTCGTGAATGCGCCTTATGAGGGAGAAGATCTCCTGGACCAGGACGGGGGCCAGTCCGAGCGAAGGTTCATCCATCAGGAGGACCTTGGGGTCGGCCATGAGCGCCCGCCCGAGAGCCAGCATTTGCTGCTCGCCGCCTGAAAGCGTGCCGGCCAGCTGCTGGCTGCGCTCCTTAAGACGGGGGAACAATCGGTAGACTTCCTCCAGCTCTTCCTCTATCTCTTTGCGGCCGGTGCGGATATACGCGCCCAGCATCAGGTTCTCGTAGACCGTAAGGTCGGGAAACACGTGCCGCCCTTCGGGCACCATGCTTATCCCCCGCCTCACGATATCTTTGGTCGGAAGTCCGGTGATATCTTGACCCTCCAGGAGGATCCGCCCGGATTCGGGCTTCAGAAGGCCGCAAATTGTCCTCAGCGTCGTGCTCTTCCCCGCCCCGTTGGTGCCGATCAAAGCGATGATCTTTCCCTCGGGTACCTTGAGGCTTATGCCTTGCACGGCCTTTATGGCGCCGTAGGAGACGTGAAGATCGATTATCTCAAGCATGCTGCTCCACTCCCAAATAAGCCGCAATTACCCTGGGATCTCGTGAAACCTCCCGGGGCGTTCCTTGAGATATCACGATGCCGTGGTCGAGGACCACGATCCTCTCGGATATCCCCATGACAACCCTCATCTGGTGCTCAATGAGCAGGATGGTCAGGCCGAACTCGTCTCGTATCCTCCCGATGAACTTCATGAGCTCGATGGATTCCGCAGGGTTCATCCCCGCGGCGGGCTCATCCAGGAGGAGCAGTCTGGGTTCGGTGGCCAGAGCCCGGCAGATCTCGAGCCTCCTTTGGGAGCCGTAGGGCAGGCTTCCCGCCGGCAGGTCGGCCACGCTGTCCAGGTTCACCCTTGCGAGGAGGTCCATGGCCCGGCTTCTCATTGAGGCCTCTTCAGACCGGTACTTGCGGTTTTGGAAGATGGCATCGAACACGCTGCTCCCCAGGCGCCAGTGGAGAGAAACCAGGATATTCTCGATGACTGACATGCGCGAGAACAAGCGGATGTTTTGGAATGTGCGGGCGACACCCAGCCTGGTGATGAGGTCTGGCCTCATCCCGGTTATGTCTCTGCCTTCCAGAGTAATGGTCCCTTGCGTCGGAGCATACACTCCCGTTATTACGTTGAAGACGGTCGTCTTTCCCGCCCCGTTGGGGCCTATGAGGCCGACCAGCTCTCCTTGCTCGAGGCTCAGGTTAAGGTTGTCGACGGCAACCAGCCCTCCGAACTGCATCTTCATTCCGCGGATGTCCAGTATCACACCGGTCTGCCCCCTTTGAGCCGGAGCGTCTTCCGGAAACGGCCAAGGAACGCTTTGACACCCTGTGCCGTGAGCTCGCTGTCGCCCATGAGCCCTTTTGGGTACCAGACAACCACCAAGACCAAGGCCAGGGAGAATATGACCATCCTGAGGCCGGGGATGCCCGGTATGGTGATTGAGCCCCAGTAGTGGGTCTCTTCCACGATCCTCAGAAACTCCATAAGGTAGGTGACGATGCCCGCCGCGATGATGGACCCGGAGAGAGAACCCATCCCTCCTAGGACGACCATTAGAAGCACCTGGAACGTAAGATGGAACTTGAACTGAACCGGGTCGATGGTGGTGAGGAGAGAAGCCAGAAGACCTCCCCCTACGCCGGCCCAAAACGACGAAATGAAGAAAGACAAGAGTTTGTGTTTGAAAAGGTCGATGCCCATGGCCTGGGCCGCCGTCTCGTTTTCCCTGATGGACTTGAGAGCGCGGCCGTAGCTGGAGTTAATGAGGTTTCTCAACATGAGATAGCAGATGAAGGCAGACCCAAGCGTCCACCACAGGTTTACGACCTGGGGAATGCCTTTAAGGCCAAGGGCGCCGTTGGTCACCTTGCGGACATTCTGGATAATGAGGCGGATGATCTCGGCAAATCCCAAGGTGGCAATACCCAAGTAGTCGCCCCTGAGCCTGAGCGCGGGTATCCCAACGACCAGCGAAAAAAGGCCGGCTATAAGGCCCGCGAGGATGAGCGACGGCAGAAACGGGAGGGTCAGGTTGCGGAGCGGCTCAACCAGAGGGGTCATGAAGAAGACCCTATCTTTGGCGGCCATATCCATAGTGAGCAGGGCAGTTGTGTAGGCTCCGAGAGCCATGAACCCGGCATGGCCCAAAGAAAACTGGCCGGTGAACCCGTTCACCAAGTTGAGACTGAGCGCCAGTATGGCGTTGATGGCGCACATGTTGATGATCCGCACCCCGTACGACTGCCATCCGGGTATACCGAGAAGGCCTTCCAAGTCACCGTTTGCCCATGCGATTACGACTGCTGCCAAGACCAGTATCACAAGGTCTCTTTTCAGAAAGCGCGACAATCGCATCACACCTTCTCCGCGACTTTCTCCCCTATGAGGCCGGTAGGCCTTATGAGAAGCGTGCCTATGAGGATTACGAAAGCGAACGCATCTCTATAGCCGGATATTGACGGCAGAAAGGCCACTATCATGATCTCGGCCACGCCTAGGATGAACCCTCCGACAACGGCGCCTTGGATGTTCCCGATCCCGCCGAACACTGCCGCGATAAAGCACTTCATGCCCGGCATCATGCCCATCAGCGGGTTTATCTGAGGAAACTTCATCCCCCACATGATCCCGCCCACGGCCGCCAATGCCGACCCAATGGCGAAAGTAATCGCGACAATCCGGTTCACGTCGACCCCCATGAGCCCGGCCGTATCGAAATCCCTGGCCACCGCCCTCATGGCCATCCCGGTCTTGGTCTTGTGGACGATGTGTAACAGCACGTAGAGGAGTACCAGCGTGACAACGGGGATGGCGAACGTAATGTTCTCGACCCGCACTCCACCGATCTCCCGGGCGCTCCCCGAGTCGAAAACGGCCGGGAGCGGGAAGGGCTGCGGGCGCCCCCCAAACAAGACAAGTCCGAGGTTTTCCACGAGAAACGAGACGCCGATAGCCGAGATCAGGATGGTGGTGCGCGGTGAATCCCTGAGAGGACGGTAAGCCGCGCGTTCGACGAGGATGCCGGTCCCCGCCGTGAGCAGGATTGCTAGGATTATTGAGATGGGCCAGGGCAGGTGGAACATCCCCCTGGCGTAGTAGACGATGTATGCCGCGAGCATAAGTAGGTCGCCGTGAGCGAAGTTGATCAGCCTCAGGATACCGTACACCATTGTGTATCCGATGGCTACCAAAGAATAGAGGCTTCCCAGCGAGATCGCGTTCGCAAGGTGCTGGAAGAACATGCTGAGCTGCATTCTTCTGCCCCCATAGGCGGCCCTCCCGCCCTAAGGAGCGGGAGGGCGCCGGTTATTGGGTCTCGACTAGAACGGCTCGACGGTAGTCAGATACTCGAACTTGCCGCCCTTCACCTGAAGGATCACGGCGCTCTTGTTGGCGTCGCGGTTCTCATCCATGGTGATAGTCCCCGTCACACCCTTAAAGTCCTTGGTCTCGGCAAGGGCGTTTCTAATGTCCTCCGGCTTAATCGAGTTGGCCCTCTTGATCGCATCGAGGATCATAAGGTAAGCGTCGTATCCGAGAGCCGCGAAGGCGTTGGGGTCCTTCCCGTATTTGGCTTTGTAGGCTTCAACGAACTCCCTGCTGGCATCCGTCCCGGTAGCCTGCACCGAGTAGTGGGTAGATAGGGTCGCGCCCTCTACGTCTTCCTTACCTATCTCGATGAACTCGGGGGCCTCCCAAGTATCGCCGCCGAGGAACGGCGCAGTGATCTTAAGTGTCCTGGCCTGGCGGATCATGAGGGCCGAATCGCCGTAGTTGCCGGGAGCGAACACGACATCGGGGGCCAAGCTGGCTGTTTGAGTGAGCTGGGCCGTGAAGTCCTGGTCACCGGTGTTGTATTCGAGCTCCGCCAAGACGCTCTTGTCGTTGCCCGTAAGCTGGATAAACGCCTCTTTGAAGTAGTTGGCGAGGCCCACTGCGTAATCGTCCTGGACGTTCCTGATGATGACCGCAGTCTTCGCGTTCAGGCTCTCATAGGCGTATTTGGCCATAACTTTGCCCTGGAACGGGTCGATGAAGCATACGCGGAAATAGTACGGGTTGTCTTGCGTGACAAGCGGGTTTGTAGGCGAACAACCGACTACCGGGATCTTCTTATTCTTGGCGACCTCGCCGCCTGCTATGGACAGGCTCGAGCCGTAGCTTCCGATAATCGCCACGACGTTTTTCTGGTCAATGAGCCGGGTAACTGCGTTGGCGGCCTCGGTCTTGTCCGTCTTGTTGTCTTCCAGGTGGAGCCTGACCGGTAGTCCGAGGACCTCCGGGTGCATCTCGTTGGCCAGCTGGATTCCTTCCCAGGTCATCTGGCCTCCCGAAGCCGACGCGCCGGTCATCGGCTCGTACACGCCGATGTGAACCTCACTCGGTGTTGGCTCCTCTTGTCCCTGCCCGTTCTCGGTTTGGGCCTTGGGCCCGCAGCCCTGAACCAAGGGAAGAAGGAGCGTCAGTAGAAGCACAATCGCCACCAGTTTTGTCTTCCTCACGACTATCCCCCCGTAGGTATGCTTAGTTCGTAGATACAAGGAAACAAAGGAAACAAGATAACGGAGTATTGCTCTAAACCTTCGCCTCCTCTCTTCTAAGCAGAAGAAAAACTCGTTCCGACCTGGGAGGATTCTTGTGGAATGAATGTAGCACGATCGAGTCTACTTATGTTGCAGAGCAAACTCAACATTTTTCCAGAGTCTCCCGTATTCCTGCCGAACGGACGTTTCTATCGCCGGTTTACCGCGCAGGAAATGATGAGGAGGCGCTGCCAGAGGCGGTTTTGCGCCCAGGCAATTATAACGACGGCTATATGGAAATGGGTACAACCCGTAACACTAGAGCCTTTGGACAGTTGACACAAAGGAACCGGCGTAGTAGGATCGCCCTCAAATACCTGCACTTTGGGTTTTGTCTTGGGTCTATCTCAAATGAAAGGAATGGTCACAGTGCAAGGTCGTCGCACGGTTCAGTTTGCGTTACCTACAACCCGGCCTTCATCTCTCCTGCTCTCCTCCCTTTCGCTCCATTTCCACCACCATCACCACCAGCATCATCACTCACATATGTAGAGCCCCGGCCAGTAGCCGTGCCCGCAGGCTCCAACCAAGACTCCTGAATCTTTAGGCTCAATATAGCTGCTTCCTGCGATCCACAGGTCTAAGTGGGCATGTGGGAGACTTCGCGTTCCAGCTTTGGGACCATCGACCACACCTGTGACAGCCATCTGGGCTTTAGGATCGCCTGACCACACATGTGAGGAGGTCCAAACCTTGCGGCAACTCATAGAGCTTTGCGCATTGTTTTCCATGCTGCTTATAGCCGTTATATACGGGCGGGATTACTCGCGGACCGGTACCATGCCCATCCGGAGACTTCCGGCTTTGGATTCCGTAGATGAAGCCGTAGGCAGGACTACCGAAATGGGAAGGCCGATTCACTTCACCACTGGAACCGGGGGTATGGTGGCCGATACCTTTGCTGCGTTTGCGGTGTTGGAATACCTGGCCAAGAAAACGGCCCAATACGAATGCGCTCTGATCGTGTCGAACGCCGACCCCGTCGTCCACCCGATCACAGAGAACATCGTGCGCGCGGCATACCACGCGCAAGGAAAGCCCGAGTCATTCAAGCCAAGCAACATAAGGTACCACTCCGACTCAATGCTGGCTTACGTAAGCGGCGTCTGGGGGATCATGGAACGGGAAAAGGTAGCCGCAAACATCATGATGGGCTACTTCTTTGCAGAGTCGCTGCTCTTGTCGGAAGGAGGCGTCCGGACCGGCGCATTCCAGATAGCCGGTACGGCTAGTACACCCCAGTTACCCTTCCTCGTGGCCGCGTGCGATCAGACGTTGATCGGCGAGGAGCTCTTCGCCGCCGGAGCTTACCTTACGGAAGACCCAGTACGCATAGGAGCCTTGATGGCTCAAGACACCGCCAAGATCGCTTCGATAGGCGTCATCCTCCTGGGGGCGCTCGCAGCTACCGTGGTGTCCCAAATCTAGGCGGAAGCAAAGGAGATGCTCCGAAATGAAACTCACTCTCGCGTCGCTTATTACTCTGGTTGCCGGCATCACGGTCGTGGCCGATTACTTTGTTGCAGCACCTGTCATCAACCATGCGGCGTCGACGTTCACCCAGTGGTCCGTCATGCTGTCTGCGTTCAGCACAGCGCTGGGCGGCGTAAATCTTCTGGCAGTACACAAGAAGCGTCTGTCACAGAGATCCGCCAATTGGGGACTCAGCGTCATCCTCTTGGCGTCTATGGTGGCATGGCTGGTCATTGGACTAAGTCTTGGAACCGAGTCTAGTGTGTACAAGTTCATCTGGGACAACGTGTACAGCAGCCTTTCTTCCACCTTGTTCGCACTGAACGCTTTCTTCATCGCTTCGGCTGCCTATCGCTCCTTCAGGGTCAAGGGCATCGATACGCTCATCCTCCTCGTCACAGCCTGCGCGGTCATGCTGGGAAGGACGGGCTTGGGCGAGGCCTACCGGATGCCGGAGATTGCCGACTGGCTCATACGGGTCCCAAACACAGCAGGAATGCGGGGGATCACTATCGGAGGAGCGCTAGGCGCGATCTCGGTGAGCGCCAGGGTAATCCTGGGACTAGAGCGGGGATATGCCGGCGAACGGAGATCGGGAGGTTCTTATCAATGATCTCAAAAAAACTTGCGAATCTGGATTCCCGTATAGTGTACGCTGTGGTGTTTCTGTCCATATTGCTGCCCCTTTGGCGACCCCTGGGGCTCAGCATCTCCGTGAGCGACGGCACCCTCAAGGTTCACGGACTACTAAATGCCCTTTCCCAGGACGACACTGTGATAGTGTCACCGAGCTTCACGCCGAGTACTGAAGCGGAAGTCTACCCACAGATGGAGGCAGTCCTCAGGCACCTGCTTTCGAGAAACGCACGGATCGCTTTCGCGTGTCTGAACGTTGAGAGCCAGATATATGCCGAAGAATCTATGGCAGCACTTGCACCGGAGTTCGGCTACGAGTACGGAGTAGACTACGTGATATTGCCTTTCACTCCTGGGATGGAGACCGCCGTCGCAGCCATATCCAATAACTTCCTTGGAACGTATCCAAGAGACGCCTACGGTACACCCCTCACAGAGATAGAGGCTGTGACAGGAATCCGGTCCGTGAGCGACTTCGCACTCATTGTCGACTTCAACACCGGTAACACCGCGATCTACTACATCCAGTACGCCAATCCGCGCGGGGTACGTGTAGTAGCCGGGGCATCGGGGGTGACAGTCCCTTACCTAACGCCCTACCTGGCGACGGGACAGCTCTCGGGGCTAATCGACGGTATGAGAGGGGCTGCCGAATACGAATCCGCCATCGGTTACCCTGGAGAGGCACTTGCGGCCATGGACGCACAATCCCTGTCCCACGCATCTATCCTTGCCCTTATCGGTCTCGGCAACGGGGCGTCTTTCCTGTCAAAGCGAGGCGATGCGAGAGACGCGGAACAGAAAAAGCAATCATACGGAGGCGAGTTGGATGAGTAGAGATCCGGGGATCTGGACAGCCGCGCTACTCACTTTGGTGGCATGGTCATACCTTCTCAAGCAGAACATCCTGTTCCAAGCCGTTGAGCATCTCTTTGTGGGTATATCGGCGGCCCATGCCATGACGGTAGCTTTCACGAATCTGAGAGACACTTGTCTTAGACCGGCGTTGTCGGGAGAGTGGACTGTGATTGTGCCCATCTTAGGGGGACTCTTACTCTATACGAGGTTTGTCCCTAAGATCTCTCATCTCTCCAGAATACCCCTGGCATTCACCATGGGTACCGCAGCCGGAGTAGTAATGACGGGTTCGTTGGGTCCCAGCTTCATCCAGCAAGTGTCCGGTACGATGGTGCCGCTTAACTCGCCGGACAATGCGATATTGGTTTTGGGGACAGTGACAACCATTGCGTATTTCCTCTTTGGACGGAAGTCAAGGTCAGGAGTCATGGATTGCGCTGCCAAGGTGGGTAGGTATGTGATGATGGCATCCTTCGGTGCCGCCTACGGGAACACCGTCATGATGCGGATGTCCCTCCTTATCCCGCGCATAAGGCTCGTGTTCGGGGACTGGCTGGGTCTCTTGCCGTGATACTGTGGGGAGGAACAAACTGGTGGACCATAAAGGACTCGAACCTTTAACCCCCCGATTAAGAGTCGGATGCTCTACCGATTGAGCTAATGGTCCACCGACTTTGGTAGCGGCGACTGGATTTGAACCAGTGACAGTACGGGTATGAACCGTATGCTCTACCGGGCTGAGCTACGCCGCCACCGACAAGCAGACTTCATTATACCAAAGTCACTCACGTAGTCAACACTTGTGGCACAGAGTCGCTGCTAGAGCCGGGTGCATGACTTCGGCCTTGAGCTGCCCAAACGTAGGATCTCACATACGCTGGCCTGTCGTCAATTGACGAAATCGGTCGAAAGAAAGCAGGAGATCGAAAGGCACCCGAGAATCATCGATAAACGCGACTACATAGACACACCCACCGGGCACTGGCTGAAAAGCAGCGTAAACTGGGCTTCTCGTAAGCCTCGGGCTCATTTCTCCGGCATACGTGCCGCCTCGCCCTTGAGGCTTCGGCACTATTTCCTTCGGAGGTGCATCATGGCCTTCATATTCTCCATTTCCGGCAGCATAGTCGGGTCTGAGTCCGAACGCCTCAGAGAGCTTTTCAGCTGGCACCCGCAAGCAATCGAGATAGGAGATGTCAAAGCCCCGGGTGACTTTGAGGCTGTTGTAGAAAACTGCAGGCGGCAAGGGATAAGGCTAGGCATCCACTCGCCACTCTATGCCATAGACGACCGGTACGGCCTTCTCAGAGAAGAACCTGCCGCGTGGCAGGAACTCCAGCGAAATCTCGAAAGGGCACGGCGAGACGACCTTGCTTACGTGATTGTCCACTTCCCTTACGTATGGGACCAGACCGGACGAAACTTAGGCTTCAGCCAGGTAAGAGAGTACATACCTCGCCTTAAGAGACTGGAAAAGGCCTTCGGCGTCCCCATAGTCTGCGAGCCCAAACTGGGCCCGAGAAAGGATCCGTCGGCCTTCTTGATGCTGTGGTCTATGAGCAAACAGGAACTCCTTCAGTGGGACCTCTCACTTTGCCTTGATGTAGGCGACCTATATCTTGCGGCCAGAGCACTCAACAGCTCTTATGAAGAGATGGTGGCGCATCTGGCCCCGTGGTGCTACGTCGTACACCTCCACCACGTGTGGACGGGCGGCACCCGGTATTACTGGACCCCTGTGGAAGAGCACGGAAACGTCCCTATCCTCAAAACCCTCGAGATCCTAGGCGGAATAGGCTCCGACATATTTGCGGTCATTCAGCACAACCCTCACCGGGTGAGAAGCGCCGAACAAGTGGCAAGCGGGATCAACTGGCTCCTATCAAGCTCGGGGCCTTGGAAATACCGTGAAGGCATATCAACCTATGACGGGAAATACCGGTGCGTGAAGTAAGAAGCGCTAACCGCTTGGGCCGAGCTCATGTCTAATATTGTGAGAGGAGAGTTGAGCCTGCGACGAGATCTCAAGAGACGAACCGATGCCTACCTGGTAACCTTGGCCCTAGGGGAGAGCCCAGATGGGACCGAGGTAAACCAGGCCGCTCAAGCCGAGGCCTTTGAAGTCCTTATGAAGAGGCACTACGGCGCGGTCGCGAAGGTCGCGTACACCGTCTTGGGCAGCGCGACCGAACTCGAGGACGTCCTTCAGTCCGCTTTCCTGGCCGCATTTCGCTCACTCGAGAGTCTCCAAGACAGGTCTAAGTTCAAGTACTGGGTCCGGGCAATAGCCGTTAACCAGGCCCGAGACTTCACGCACAGGCACATACGCCACGAAGAGATAGGCTCTCTGGAAGATATCATCACATTACCCGAACAGCCGCACGACGCAGTCGAGCTCTCGTGGCAGCTTGAGGAGATGGCGAGACATCTGCCGCCGTCATACATGGAGGTACTGTATCTGCGCTACTACCTTGGCTATTCGGTAAATGAAGCGGCGAATCTGCTCGGCATAGCCCCGGGACTGGTCAAATGGCGTACCAGCAAAGCCAGAAGGCTGGCTTCGCAAATCCTGAGGGGCGCTTACGGGGCTGCGCGAACCGAAAGATCCCGGGAGCAGGCGCTGCCGGCTGAAACCGGGTCCCGAGAGGTAAAAGAGAGGGTTTCACTACCGCAAGGCTCAGTGGAATCCAGTTCTTATGCAGGGAGGTAGTTAACGATGGACAAACTGGCCCAGGTCACCGGGCTTCTCCAGGCCCTTCGCTCCATAGTGACCCAGGCGAATTACACCGACGTCTACAAGGGTATGGAGGCACAATGCATAGAGACCTACAGGAAGTGTGTGGAGCTCCTCAAGACTGTTGAAGGATACGAGGAAGTCGACACAATCGCTCTGGAGCTCAAGGACTCAGCAAGCATGAAGGAGATCGGATTTGCAGTTGAGATGCTCCTCAGCATAGTAAGGTCAGGGCAGGGCGAGCCTGGAACGCGCAAGATCAGCGTGCATCTCCCCCACCTATCCCGCTCGCTCGAAATCTGCAGGGTAGGCCGGCATGCCCGACCTCCCAGACCGCCGCGCCCGCCCCGTCCTCCGAGGATCCGCTGGAGTCACCACCATCACGGCGGCAAACACGGGCGATGCGACCGTGACGAGCTCCGCGACGAGCTGGAAAGGGAGATGGAGGAGAGAATCGACCAGGAGCAAGAGCGATTTGAAGAAGAGGTAGACAGGATCCAGGAGCACATCGACGAGCTCCAAGACAAGATCGGCGAACTCCAGGACAAGATCGATGAGCTCCGCGATGAACTCGACGACCGGATCGAAGAAATCCGCGAAGAGTACGAAGAGAAGATGGAAGAGCTGGAAGAGGCCAAAGATAAAGAAGACGAGGACGATGAAGAAGAACACGAAGAAGACGATCCCGGCATCTAGGATACCTGCGGAGACGTGACGACCTAGAAGACACACCGGATGAGCCAGAGACCGGATTGTCATCTCCTGAGAGCCAAGAGGACCCAGACGACACTGGGTCCTCTTGGTTTACGGAATTTTCTTCTCAGTCTCCTCGGGCCAGTCGGAGTCCACGGGATGCCAGGACTGCCACGGGCCGAGCAACCGGTCGAACCGCCAGCACCCCCGCCTTACGGGAATGAGTTTCGCTGCCCCCGGCGAAATCCCGAGGGCTACCTGCAGGAGCTTCCTGAGGGTCTCCCGCTCATCAATTGACCGGGCGTAAAGCACCAGGAGGTCATCGGTTTCTGTATCCGGATAGCCTGCGGCGGGCACGCCCGTCCTAACGACCTGAATGGGCGCGCGCGAGGCTTTGGCTATCACGGAGAAACCCGCTGTTAGGTGTAGCCTATCCATCAGAAGGTCGAAGTCAGCCCCGTCAAACGCCTTTCCGTGCTTCCAGACCTCGACCTTCCAGCAGTTCACGCACTCCTCGCAGGGCGCGGCCTTCGCCGATAGTTTCTGCCTGCACGAAGAGCATTTCTGTGCCCAATAAGGATCGGGACAATTGTAGTACCGCCATACGGCGCCTTCGACTATTTGAATTGAGGTCGCCACGGTATCACCCGTAAACCATATGTGCTATACTGCGGGCGTGACACGAAACTCAGGAAAGGAAGTGGCAAACATGGCATTGGCACTGCATATTACCGGCGTGGAGTTCGAAACAGGGGTGGAAATGGAGTAGCACCCGAGTAGCGTTTGTAGATATAGTGCTCTCTCTATCCCTGGGAGGATTTCCTCTGTTTTCCCACCCTCTTCTTGCTCCCTCCGGTTAGCCGTATTGTCGCAGCTCATTTGGGCGAGTATTTGAGAAGCCCAGAATCGTAGCTCTCATGTTCGCAGACTACAGTTTGGACAATCGAAGGGAGAATTCTCGTGTCTAGCACTAATCCCAATGTATTTGCTTCGGTGCCGGCATCCGAACCGCAAGCGTCAAAGACGCAGGCTTGGGATCGCCGCAAAATGAGGCCGGGCACACACGAGCGATCCCGAGAAGAACCGGTCATCGTTGCCACGGATCTGTCCCGGGAATTCAAGGTAAGACTTGACGGCGAAGGCTTCGGCGAGCGCGTACGGCGTTTCTTCAGGCCGGAGTACCGGACTGTAAGAGCACTGGATAGTGTGAGTTTCTCTATCTGGCCCGGCGAGGCGGTGGGATACATCGGACTGAACGGAGCCGGAAAGTCCACTACCATCAAACTTCTATGCGGAGTGCTTGTGCCGTCGTCCGGAAAGGTAACCGTGCTGGGGCTCGAACCCTACAAGCACAGGACCGCTAACGCGAGGCGGATCGGCCTCATGATGGGCCAGAGGACACAGCTTCTCTGGGACCTCCCCGTGAAAGAAAGCTTCAGGCTCCTCGGAAAGATTTATGACCTCAGCCCGGAGACGTACAAGAACAACATGGAAAGACTCGTTGAGGTCCTGGACATCGGTTCTCTCATGGATACGCCTGCCCGCATGCTTTCGTTGGGACAGAAGACCCGGTGCGACTTGGCACTTACATTCCTGCATGACCCGCAGATTGTCTACCTCGACGAGCCTACAATCGGCCTGGATGTGCTGGCGAGGGAACGCATCCGCGACTTCATCCGGCACGAAAAAGAGCGCGGGGTCACGGTATTTCTGGCCAGTCACGACCTAGACGACCTGGAGATCGTAACGGAACGGATCATGCTCATCCATCAAGGCCAGATCCTGTTCGACGGTCCACAGAAAGACCTCCAGCAGATCGTAGGCGGCCCGCTCAGAACCCTGGAAGACACCGTAAAACAGTTCTACCGGGAGGCCCATCTCGGATGAAGTACCTCGTTTACACACGTGCCGAGTTTCTCAGAGGAATGCGTTACCGGGCCAATTACTGGGCCACTCTGGCGAGCAGCCTCATAATGACGGTCATCCAGTGGTCCCTCTGGACAGCCGTGTACCGTCACACGGACTCCATCGCAGGCATCAGCCTTTCGGGCATGCTGTCATACACCTTCATGGGAAGAGTTACAGCCGGGTTTCTGGCGGAACCCTCAAATATCAGGCTGGCCCCACGGGTAAGACAGGGCACCATCGTCCACGACCTGGTGAAGCCGGCCGACCTTCACTACCAGCTCTTGTTCCAGAACCTCGGTTCGGCCCTTTTCCGGCTTGTATCGACCGGGCTGCCGCTACTGGTCGTTCTCTCGCTAACCGGGACACTTATCTTTCCAAGCGCAAGGACTTTGGGCGCGTTCGTCCTTTCCCTGCTCATGGGATACATCACCGTGTTCTCAACGTCGTTTGTCTCGGGAGTCCTCACCTTCTACACGAAGAGCGGCGTCGGAATCGACCACTTGTACACCGTGGTCGAGCTTTTTGCGGGTATGTACGTGCCACTCCAGTTCTTTCCCGGGTGGCTGAGGGCGATAGCCGAAAGGCTCCCGTTTAAGGCCATCTACTACATCCCCATGGCGATATGGAGCGGAATGACCGCCCCCGGCGAGGTGATGTCGGCCATACTGTCGCAAGCGATTTGGACCGCCTTGATGGTCATCCTGTGCCGAATCGTATGGTCCGGCGCCGTCAAGCACCTGACAGTGCAAGGAGGTTAGCCCCATGGTTGAGAACAGTCATGGTCCGAGCAAGGCAAAACCGGTTCCCGAGGTACCCGAACTAAAGGATCCGGAGAACGGTGGCTTCCTCAGCAGCCTATTAGGGACTATCCGGCGCTACTCCGGCCTTTACTTCTGGTATCTTCGGGCTAACTGGCTCTCAATCATGGCTTACCCGGCCGAGTTCGTCATGACAAACCTGGCGGGAATCATCTACTCCTTGGGCTCCGTAGCCCTGGTGTGGGTCCTTTTCACCCAGATCAAGGCCATCGGCGACTGGACCTATCCGCAAGTCCTGCTTATATACGGCCTCAGCATCTTTTCCCGTTCACTTTTCCACCTGTTCTGGGTGGATCTTATGAACGTGTCCGCCATGGTCCGACTGGGAGATATAGATAGGTTCCTGGTGAGGCCCCTCAACCCGCTCTTCCAAGTGATAGCGGGTTACCTGGACAACGACGACTACGGGGAACTCATAACGGCGATCATCCTTGTCTGGACATCCCTGGGTATGCTGGGACAGAGGACGGCAGCCAACTTGCTGTGGGTCGCAATTTCGGTCCTCTCGGGCATGCTGATCTTCGCTTCGGTTCACATAGTGGCCAACGCCATGTCCTTCCTGACTGTCGAAAGCAGCGGGTTCACGCGGCTGGCCTGGACCGTAGATGAGTTCACACGGTACCCGGCCGACATCTACGGAAAAGGCCTGAGGACTCTACTCACTTGGGTTATCCCCGTGGCGTTTGCCAGTTTCTACCCGGCCCAGCTTATCTTCCGTAATAGTCAGCTCATGCGGATTGCCCTGGTGACACCGCCCATTGCGGCTCTCACGTTCGCCGGGGCGTATCTATTCTGGACCAAAGCCTTGGACCGCTACCAGGGGGTCGGCAACTGATCCGTCCCAAGAAGGGCAGCCTTCCTGAGGCGGTCCTGCAAGGTCTGAGATGAGGGTCGATCTTACATCCTCTCTTGAGCCCGGGCGAAATCCCGGGCTTCACCATTTATGCGATCCGCGTCTGTCTCGGCAGGAATTTCCACCTCTTCGTCGAATCCTGTTATTGGAGGTGTTGTCAATAGCTACCAATCGACATCCGTTTGATTTCGGTGTGAGGGTGTTGAAAGCCAAAGAGTATAAGCCGAAAGACGGCTCGGATCCCGGTCTGAGGATCCGCGTGCACTACAGCGACGTCCGGGAGATCCACCTGTTCACTGCCAAGGGCTGGGCCCGTCATGTCCCTCCCGAGGTCTGGGCGATGTACATGGTCATCGCCTGCCAGTGGCACAGCAGGATCGCGGGAGACCTCATGTGGTTCAACATCAAGGACCTGTACCCAAAGACCTTGAGGAACGTATTTGCGGGTTACCCTCCCGACAAGAGGGCAGAAGTGACTAGGAGGTTTTCCCGGGAGTACGGGAAGCCTTACAAGACGACCGTCCGCGGGATCGTGCGAGTCCTCATAGACCTCGGCCTTGTTGAGCGGTACTGGGATGAACGCGGCGAAGGCCTGAAGATACCTGATGAACTGCCCTCGCCTGCCGACACGTTGGTGTTGGATGAAGTGGAACTGGCCATACTCGAGTGGCGAAAAAGACTCACTCACACCTCATACATATGGCTGGACCCGGATGTGCAGGAGAGGGGGTACCTATAGGGGGAACGGCCGGGTAGGGAGCCGATCACGGAAGCACACAGGCGGACCCTCCTCCCGAGCCTGTACGCTGCGACATGACGCCCCGGGGTGCGTCACGAGCGGGGCACCTCTTGAGCGCGGGAGCGCAGCACCTCTTCTGAGAGGAGTTCCCATACCTGCTTGTATAGGGAGATGAACTTCGGATCGCCCCGGAGGGCAATGAGGTCTCTCGGCCTGGGAATGTCGATGTCGATGATCTCTTTGACCCTCCCGGGGTGGGCAGTCATTACGAGAATCCTGTCGCCGAGCAAAATGGCCTCGTCCACGCTGTGGGTTATGAAGAGAGTGGTCTTCCTGCTTCCCCGCCAGATCTCCATGAGCTCCCGCTGGAGGATCATCCTGTTCTGCTCGTCTAGGAGCCCGAACGGCTCATCCATGAGCAAGATCTCGGGATCTGCCGCAAAAGCCCGGGCGACGTTCACCCTTTGGCGCATGCCCCCGGACAGCTGGTGGGGATAGCTCTTCCCGAACTTCTCAAGCCCCGTGACCCTGAGCAACGACTGGACCTTGGCATCCCGCTGAGCCTTCTTCACACCTTGCATTCTGAGCCCGTAGCCCACGTTATCCTCAACGGTCATCCACGGGAAAATGGAGTCGGTTTGAAAGACCATAGCTGTCAGCGGACGTCCGTTGGCGGGCTGCTTCACCCAGATAGTGCCCGACGTCTGCCTCTCCAACCCTGCGATCGTGCGGATGAGGGTAGTCTTGCCGCATCCGGAGGGCCCCACTATGCAGAGAAACTCGCCGTCCTTGACCTCCAGGTCGAGCCCGGCGATAGCCGCGATGCTCCGGTCACCCATGTTGAACTCTTTCGTTAGCCCGGAGATCTTCACGCAGATATCCGGGGGAAGTTCGACGGGGCGTGCGAGTTCTCCAACATACCGGTCTACTTGAGATGCGTCCCTCAAGATATTGTCTACTCTACGCCTGTAGGCTGCGTCTACTTTTCCTTCCATGGTATGACCTTCCTTTCAATGACTTCGAGCAGAGTAGCGAGCAGATATCCTAAGATCGCCAAGGTCAGAAGCGCCGAGAACATGCGCTCTATGTCGAACATGTCGTAAGCCCTCCACACCATCCACCCTACGCCTGCCTGGGCAGCCGACATCTCGGCGGCGACGATAAGAAGGAGGGCCGTCCCCATCCCCAGCTTAAGCCCCGCGAAGATCATGGGCAGAGAGCCGGGGATGGCGACGGTCAGGTAGAAGTCTTTCTTGGAAGCGCCAAAGGCCTTCGCCACATCCAGGTAGATGGGCTCGATGCTGAGCACGCCCGTCATGGAGTTGATAAGGACCAGGTAGAAAACGCCGATCCCGATGGTGAACACTTTTGAGGCTTCACCCAAACCGAACACAATGAGGATCAGCGGCATGATTGCCAGCTTGGGGATGGGAAACGTGCTGGAGACAAGCGGCATCAGCCACGCCCTTAGCGGCGCGAAAAGCCCCATCGAGAGCCCCGGGATGACTCCCGGCACGGCGCCCGCCAGGAAACCGAGGACTATCCTCTGCAGGCTGATCGCGATGTGCGAAAGGAGTTCGCCGCTCCTTAGGAGAGGCAGGAACGTCCCCAGGATCCGGGAAGGGCTCGAGAACAGCCGGGCATCGATCACACCCCACCGGGCGAGAACCTCCCATATGACCAAGAGGAGCGAAGGCGAAAGGAACGCAACGGTGCGAGTGAAGAACCTCCGGCCCCAGGCTGCCTCGCCTCGGCCGGGCGGCGGTTCTATCACGATTGCCTCTCTCCCGCTGCCGCACTTTGCGTCAATCCGTCGCAGGTTCTCTGACCGGAGTAGTTGCTCAGTCTCGCTCCCTTTCCGGTGCTCTAGGGAAACGGTGTCCTTATTGCCTCTATTGGAACCACTCATAGGTCAACGGCCTCCTGCTCGCTGCTTAGGTTTTGGTGCCTATGCCCCTCTTTGCTCTTAATGCACGCAGCGCCCATTGCGTCAGGCGATTGGTAACTGCGCTTGTACGCGCCCGGTTGGGGACGGGGTCGTTCGACTACTCTCCGTACTTACCGAGAAGGTCAACGGCAAAGTCGACATAGGAGTTGTCGACTGCCTGCTCTGCCGTCAGGTCCCCCATGAGATGGCCGCGGGCCTTGTACCAGTCGAGGTCCATCTGGATGCCTTTCATCCTCACATACCCATCAGGGTTCAACCCGGCGGGGTACATCTTGTCATAGAGGGCCTTGTCGGTGACGGTGGAGTACTTGACCAGGATATCGATGATCTCATCCTTGCCCTTGTTGCCGAAGAAGGCATCGTCGTAGTCCCTGAGCGACTGGATGTAAGCCAACATAAACCGTTTGGCGACTTCCGGCCTCTCAATGATGCTCTTTCCGTAGACCAAGAGGGCGGTCTGGGCATCGGGGTCGTACTCCTTCGGGTCTTTCCAAGGATCGGCGATACCCAGCTCGATTGCCTGGGTGACGAAGGGTTCTATGACCATACCGCCGTCAATGCTCTTGTTGGACATGGCGGCTATGATGTCAGGGAACGAGCGAATGACCTGCACGTCCACGTCTTCCAACGTCAGTCCGCCGGCTGCGAGGCAGCGGTCCAACGCGATCTCATCCAGAGACGCGGTCCCGACGATCGCCAGCTTCCTGCCTTTTAGGTCCGCAAAATCCTTGATGGTGTCCTTGAGATCGGCGCGGATGACGAGCCTGTAATATCCCTGGTCGGGAACATTGATGCCTTTGTCGGCGACGACTTTGACCGGGAGGTCACGCAGCATCGCGTTAAACAGTCCGGAAGCGGTAACCGTGCATCCCACGTCTAATTGGCCCGCCGCGAGAGCGTTGATCATGTCCTGCCCCGTAGCGAATTGCGCCATCTCTATCTCGATACCCAGTTCCTTGTAGTAACCCTTGGCGACTCCGATAAGGACTCCCGAATCCGATATAACCTGCTTAAGACCCACTGTGACTTTCACGGGCGGAGACAGCGGCTCGATCAGGTCACTGAGCTTTGAACCGGTCCCGGGCGCAGCGGGTTCCGGATCGGTCGTCGATACCGGTGGCTTCTCCGCTTCTTTCCGACCGCATCCCGGAAGAGCGAGAATCACCGACAATGCAAGTGCAAGAACGATGAATAGGACCGACACTCGTTTCAAGAAGGACCCTCCCCCAATTGATGCTGACGCATCTTACGTGAACTGGAGGCAAGGTGTGATTGATGTGATTATGGCGAGTTCAATTGATGAGGAGCCGGGCGAAAATAACCTCGTACCTAGAACGGCCAGCGAAGCGGGATCCTCCGGCGCGGCTTCGTCTTAGTCTTGGACGCCAATACGTCTCTGTACACTTGAACGGTCCTCTCGGCGGTCACCCTGGCGTCAAACATAGACTCTGCCCTTTCTCTCCCGGAAGCGCCCATCGACTTAGCGAGGTCCGGGTCGACCAGAAGCCGTACAATAGCCTGGGCCAGCGCTTTGGGTTGTCTCGGTGGCACGAGAAACCCGGTCACGCCGTCGACCACGACTTCCGGTACTCCTCCGACCCTGGTCGCTACTACGGGGAGTCCGGCGGCCATTGCCTCAAGCAGGGCCAAGGGGATGCCCTCGGTGTCCGAAGGCAGGACGTAGAGGTCCAGTCCTGAAAAGAGCCCGGGCACATTGTCGACGAACCCGGCCATCCTGACGCAGTTTTCCAGCCTGAGGTCACGGACCTTCTGGGCGAGCTCTCTCTCAAGCGGGCCGGTACCGGCAATAACGAACCGGGCCGACGGGTAGGAAGTCACAACGATCTTGGCGGCATCAAGCAGGGTGTCAATGCCCTTCTCAGGGCTCAGCCTCGCTACGGTGCCGATGAGAAAACTGCGCTTGCCCTGCGCATCCGCATCGGCTGCCTTTGCCTTGGAGGTCCTCTTCGCCTTCTGCCTGTACGGACTCAGGTCAATGCCGTTGGGGATGACGGTAATCATGGACGGTTGGATGCCCGAATCCTCAAGTTCCTTGCGTACCCTGTCCGAAACCGCGATCACTCTGTCGGCGAGCACCCGGGTCGCGACCCTGTTCACGAGACGGGTGAAAGGTCCTGCCTGTGAAGACGCGATCCCTCTCCGGTCGGGCGTTCTCACTTGCCCGTGCTTGGTGTAGACCACGGGTATCTTGCGCATCCGAGCTGCTATGCGGCCGGAAAGGCTCCCGTGGGTGTGGACGATGTCCGGCTTCTCTGCTTTCACAAGGGCCGCGAGTTCTCTTGTAAGCCGGGGGGAGAAAGAGATGTCGCGCCCGGATATGTTTAGCCTACGGATTCCGGCCGCCTCCAAGCGGACGCTCAGTTCGCCGTCGGGACACGCAACTGCGATATCGACGTCCCGAAACGCCGGTTGAGGAAGGAGGTATAGAAGGTAGCGCCCTGCTCCGCCTATGTTGGTGTCAGTTATGACGTGCAAGACCTTCAATGCAAGTCACTCTCCCCGGTCAACCTCTTGTCGTCCGGCGCGGTGGCGCCGGTTGCGCTCGGGACCGGTTCGGCTTTCCACAAGTTTGCGGACGCAATTCCTGCTCCCATCCCCATGATCGCCCAGAAGACCGACGCGACCCTAGGGCTGTACCACGTGTAATCGATAAGCGCTTGCACCATGTGGCCCGCCACAGCGCCCGTGCAACCTACCAGGACACCCACCTTCGCCCACCGGTCGCTACGGCTGCCCTTCTGCGAGAGGACAGCGTCGAAGGCATCCCTCATCCAGAGCCAGAAGAGGCACGCCATCGCCAAAAACCCCAGGAGGCCTACCTCTATCAGAAACTCCAGATAAGTGCTGTGCGTGTGTGGAGCGGGCGTCTGGATGATCTGGTACTCGGGATACACCTTGCGAAACACCTCGGCCCCCAGCCCGATCCCTCTAAAAAGGTGTTCCCGGATGATGGCCAGAGATCCTCTCCAGATGGATATCCGGTAGGCGTTTGAGCTGTCGGTTGTGCTAAATGTCGAAAGCACCCTCTGAACCAGCACAGGCGGCGCCACAGAAAGGCCCAGGATGCCGGCTGCCGCTCCAAGGGGTAGCATCCTCCAGTCGTACAGGACGGCCATGATACAGAAGGACACGGCGAAACCCAGCCATGAGCCGCGAGTCGAACTCAGAAGCAAGCCGATCGCCTGAAGTCCCGCGAACCCAATAAGGACCAAACGGCTCCGCCAATCTTTCTTGAGGAAAAGCAGGGTGAGCGTAAGGGGAAGCGCCAGCCCCATCATCTCGCCGAAGAAGATCGGGTTGGTGAAAGGACCGACGACGCGGATCAGGTTTTCCTCAAAGGCCTGGTCAACCCAGTGGGAGGGCATCACTATCCCTCCGGTCATCCTCTGATAGAACCCTACCAGCCCCGCGAAAGCGGCTCCAGTAAGAAACGGCCATATCACCTGCACACTGCGTCCCCTGAACGAAGCATCCGCTGCCATGAGGAACATGAGGAAGTACAAGAACCAGATAACCATGTTGAAGACGCTGAGGGACGGGGCCGCTGAGGTGATGGTGGCTCCCACGATGAAAACCAGGACGGCTCCTATCGATGCCAGTAGCCCAAACTCCGGAAAGGCCCAGATAGGGCCGTCGCCCGAACGGGCCGCCCTGCACCTATCCCAGAGCGTGAGTGTCAAGACTCCGGCGGCGGCCAACATGACCAGCTCCGTAGGGCCAACGCAAGCGAGCGCCAGCACAAGGCCAAGAGCGGTCTCAACGGTCATCTTCTCGCCGTAAGGTGCGACGGCCATTCTGGCGTAGGGCCAGAACCACTTGACCAGGAGACTGCCCGAAAAGACACTATCCAAGCGCCGGGCGACACTCAATGCGGTTCGGTAGAGGAAACTTTCCTCCAATGCGCGGTCGGCCCAGGCGAACAAGGATATAAGCGCAAGGGACAGTCTCCGTCCCAGATTGCCCGCCAGCCGGTAGACCAGGCTCGCGCGGTACGAAGCAAAGCGGTATTGCGCGGCTTTCCGGATGGTGCCTGAGACCATCACTCGCCGCCTCCGGGCAGGTTCATAGTCATGATGTTGCCGTTAACTTGAGCCCACTTGGTCGTGAACCCAATGCTTGTTCCAACCCTTATCTCCACACCGTTTACGGTAATGACGTTTTCACCTACTCTGGCGGTTGCCTCCAAATAGACAAAGGCATCAACCCGGTCGTCGGTTTGGGTGCGGATCCAGGTACCCTTGTCCGAAACGGTCCAGACATCTGCGGGCTCAACCTTCACTTCTTTGATGGTGCCGATCTCGGCTCCGGTCTTAAACTCAAACGCTTTGCCGCCCTTTTTGAGCGCGTCGGCAGTCGTAGGCCTAACCCCCATCACTACGATGCAATACTCAATGGGCTGCTCCCTGGCAGCCATCTCGGTTTGCAGATCACGCCCAAACTTCGCGTAGGCGAACCAGACCCCCGCGGCTATGAGCACAAGCACTATTAGGAGGTCGACGATGTTTACTTTTCCGAAGATCCGACCTCTTTCGTCGAGAAGACGCACCCATACCCTCTCCTTCCGAGAAGAAACACACTGAAAGTATTCTACCCTATAGTGGACGAGCATTGTCCATTGGTAGTTCGCTGTAGGACGTCTGAAAAACATCGTTCCGGCCGGATCCAAACTCAGCTTGTCGTAAGCCTCGCTCCGGCGATGCCGAGTTAGCTGTGTCAAAGATGTGAGGCTCCTCATAAAATGCTCCGGTACTTCTAGACGACATAACACGGGAGGGCGAACGATGCGAGATCCCGCTACCTCCTTTGCTTCCCTGCTAGGAAACCAGATAGGCCTTGTCCGGCGTTCATGTACCTCTCGAGATGAGGCCTCAAGCAAGACACCCGTGCCTTCCGGCTTCGTGCATCTTTCCGACGCACCAGCCAACTGTCCGATGTACTTATTAGCCAACGAAACAAGTGGTCTTCTTAAACAGAGGCTTACTGACCTCGGGTTTATAGCCGGAACTCCTCTCAGGCTGGTGAGAAGAGGCCCAAAAGGAAACCTGATTGCCGTCCGGATCAGAGATACGGTCATTGCGCTAAGGAGTGAGGAAGCCCGTTCGCTATGGGTTACGCCGGTCGTAACGCCCCCACGCGTTAGCGACGCGTGATAAGCAGGTAAGGATATGAGTCGATGAGCAGATGTGTTATGAGTGACCGGCCCTTATTAGTCGCTCTGGCAGGCAACCCTAACGTAGGGAAGAGCACGGTCTTCAACGCTCTAACCGGACTCCGGCAGCACACGGGCAACTGGACAGGCAAAACGGTAGCGCTTCTTGAGGGAAAAGTCGACTACGCAGGCCGCGAATTCCGCCTCGTTGACCTTCCGGGGACCTACTCCCTCCGCGCGAACTCTCGAGAAGAGGAGATCTCCCGAGATTTCATACTGACCGAAAAACCCGACGTGACCGTATGTGTCGTGGACGCCACATGCCTTGAGCGAAACCTGAACTTCGTGCTTCAGGTGCTCCAGGTTACGCCCAAGTGCGTCGTGTGCCTGAACCTCATGGACGAAGCCCGTGCCCACGGTCTCCACATAGACACGGACCTATTGTCGCTGGAACTCGGGGTCCCGGTTGTCCCTACGGCCGCAAGGCGCGGAGAGGGTATTGCGGACCTGGTGGAAACCGTGTACCAAGCGGCTCAGCGCTTCCGGGGTCAGGCCCTTGCTCAGGAACCGGCAAGTCACACAGGCCCGTTAGCCACCGACAGCGAGATCGCGGCGATATATCGCGAGGCAGAGAGAATAGCCGCAAGGGTCGTGAGACGATCGGATAAGGGTGGGAAAACGCTAACCGATAGACTGGACGACATCGTCACATCCCGGCGGTTCGGAATACCCATCATGCTCCTCTTGCTGGGGCTGGTGTTCCTAATCACCATATCACTGGCCAATTACCCGTCGGCAGCACTGTCTTGGGTCCTCTTCAAGGTCGAAGACGCGCTCAGCGCAATCGTGCTTGGTTTGGGGGCGCCCGAATGGCTTCACGGGATCCTTGTGCTCGGCTGCTACCGCACGGTGGCATGGGTAGTTGCGGTGATGCTCCCGCCAATGGCCATCTTCTTTCCGCTGTTCACGCTCCTGGAGGACTTCGGATACCTGCCCAGGGTAGCCTTTAACTTGGACCACCTGTTCAAGAGGAGCGGCGGCCACGGCAAGCAAGCCCTCACGATGAGCATGGGGTTCGGCTGCAACGCTGCGGGAGTAGTGGCCGCGCGCATCATCGAATCCCCCAGAGAGCGGCTCATCGCGATCCTCACCAACTGCTTCGTCCCCTGCAACGGGCGGTTTCCCACTCTCATCCTGCTATCCAACATCTTCTTCCGGTGTAAAGGGTTCCTGGGTACCATCGGTCCGGGCTTGGCAGTGTTCGGCATCATCCTGGTAGGAGTGGGAACAACCCTGGTCGTCTCCCGGGTGCTGACGGGAACGATCTTGAGAGGAGTTCCATCCTCGTTCGTGCTCGAGCTCCCACCTTACCGGAAACCCGAGCTCTGGAAAACGATTGTGCGCTCGTGGAAAGACAGGACCGCCTGGGTACTGAAGCGGGCAGTCACTGTCGCCCTGCCCTGTGGGGGAATCACTTGGCTGGCCGCCAATATAACCCTGTTCGGAAGGACGGTCATGTCTCACGTGGCCGGTCTGCTGGACCCCTGGGCCGCCCTCCTCGGGATGGACGGGGTCATCCTCACGGCATTCATACTCGGTTTTCCGGCCAACGAGATAGTCATTCCGATAGCCCTCATGAGTTACCTTTGCCAAGGGGCGATGGTGGATATTGGTTCGGCCGACGCCATAGGCGCGGTCCTCCTCGCAAGCGGGTGGAGGTGGACTACGGGCCTTTCCGCGCTCCTCTTCTCTTTGCTCCACTTCCCCTGCGGGACAACTGTCTACACGGTATATCAAGAAACCGGGAGCAAAAAGTGGGCAGCGCTCTCATTCCTCCTTCCGACAGTCGTTGCGTGCGCGGTGCTCCTCTTGCTCAATGGGGTCTTCACGCTGGCAGGACTCAAGTAGGCTACCCGGCGAAGGTACTCCTCGGAACGCAAGAATAGTCGGGAAGGTCAAGAGAAGCGGGGAGCTGTTGCATATGAAGATGCGTGACGACCTCGCTGCGGCCGTCATGCAAGCACACCGTCTGGCGTCCAGTAGGACCCTTTGGCCCGGATGGGACTTTGAGAGGACGCCGCTAGTGCTCCACAGCAAAGGACTGTCCTACGTCGTAGGACACCCAAAGCCGCCTGAGGGGTATGTTGAGCTGGAACCCGTGGCCGGAAGGCGTGTGCACACGGGACCGACATTGCCTGAAATGGCCGCCAACACTGCGCGTGAAATCGAGGGGACCATCAGCGCGCTCGTGATGTTCTCCGAGGAGCCCGTGCGGGATCCGGGAGAGTTCGCGCGACTTATCCTTCACGAGAGTTTCCATGCTCACCAATTGGAGGCACTGTCTGCCGTCGAGCCCCCGGACTTCCGCGTGATGCAGAAGTACCCTGAAAACGACCCTGTTAACAACGCCATGAGTAGCGTCGAGAACCTGATACTATGTTCCGCCTGGCAGTCACATTACGCGGTCATAGAACCTTCAGACCTCACCGCCGAAAGAGCCAGGACCGTTGCATCTTCGTTCCTGGCCGTGCGGCAGGCCCGGCACCACTACCTGACCACGCAGGATCTCGCGGACATTTGCGTCTATGAGGAACGCTCTGAGTTCAACGAAGGCACTCCGACCTACATAGAGATGAAGGCAGGCAAGCCGGTAACCGAACTCATCGATACGCTGAGGCAATGCAATGTTGCCGGGAAATGGGCGGCATACCGGCGGTTCTACGCGACGGGAGCAGCGCTTGCTCTCCTACTGGACGTTCTATCGCCTGACTGGCACCTGCGCATGGCGGAAGGAAGGCGCACGCTCCGGTCACTCCTCGCCGAATCAGTTCATTCGCGGGACGCTGAAGCAGCCGGAGCGGATGTATCCGAAGATGTGCCCGTAGACACGCTCGTAGATGTGCCGGTGGATATGCTCGTGGATGTGTCCGAAGTACTGCGTAGCTACAACTACGAGGGCATCCTCGCAGCGGAAGAGAAAAGCGCAAAGGAGCGCGCAGCCGAAATAGACAAGATGATCCGGGAACTCTCGGACGGACCTGGGATACGGGTGGAAATCGAAGTGCCGGAAGGGGCCTTCACGTTGTTCAACCCCAACAAGGTAATCGTCGTGAAACCGGGCGTCAAACTTCACCCCACTCTCTCAGGACTGAGGGGCGCCAAGGGCCTCGTGGTGGACATAGCCTGCCTTTGCCTCGAAGATGGTCCGGGGCGGCGGCTGGTCTTGAGAGTGCCCGAGGCCCCGGTACCCGCGCAACCTGACCCACCCATTACTTCCCTTACGGCAGAGGGTCTCACCATATCCGCCCCACAGGGGCTGAAAGTATCGGCCGGTTCCGAGGGCACATACAGGATACAGTTCCTGTAGGCCAGGCTCAGATCAGCGAGGCCCGTCTCCGAAAATGCCTCCTGTCCGTCTCCCTAGTTTACATAATCGCATATCATGTCGGGGCGACATAACACAGGAGGTGAGAACCGTGAACAACAAACCGGGAGCACCGCAGGGCTACTACCTACCGGGGGTACCGATGCCCGGTTACGAAGCTGAGGCCCAACAGTTCATCCCTTTCCCACCCTTCTTTTTCTTCCCGTTCATATTCCGGATCCCGCCTAGGCGCTTCATCTTCATCCCGCGAAGGCGCAGACGGCGCTTTGGCGTAGGCACTCAGGACGCAGACTATGACGCGTGCATCTACAGCCTCACCGAGCCCGAATGGGAGTCCATGTGCAGGCTCGGGATTCCGGAATGCCCGGTCATGATGGATCGTTAGGCGTCCCCAAATACCGAAGCCCCGGCGTCATGTCTAGCCTCTACCAGGTAGACATAGGTGCCGGGGCTTCAAATCTATCCTCTAAGGAGCCGCATGCCGTTCAGTATAACCAGCATCACGCTGGCCTCATGGATGAGCATCCCTCCGGCGAGGAACACAACTCTTCCCACTACGCCCGCCAACAGGAAGGCTACTACCGCCACGGCGAATACGACGTTCTGGCGGACCACCCGCAAGATCCGCCTGCTCAGGCCTATGGACTCGGGCACCCGCTCAAGGTTATCGGTCATCAGGGCAATGTCTGCAGTCTCGACGGCCACTTCGGTTCCGGAGCCACCCATCGCGATGCTGACGTCGGCGGTTGCTAAAGCGGGAGCGTCATTCACTCCGTCTCCCACCATGGCTACTACGCGTCCCGCAGCCTGAAGCTCGCGTATGGCCTGAACCTTTTCTTCGGGCAGAAGACCCGCTCTGACTTCATCGATGCCCAACAGGGATGCCACCCGCCGCGCCGCGTGCTCGTTGTCGCCGGTGAGCATGACGGTTTTCCTGACTCCGGCCCGCTTCAGTCCTGAGACCAGTCCCTCGACTCCGGGGCGCAGAGGATCTGTGATCCCCATAAGCCCTACCGGGACACCCCTCAGGGCCACAAACGCCACCGTTTGACCTGCAGCTTCACGCCGTGATGCTGATTCCTCTTGTTCGGGAGTAAGGCTCACTCCCCTAGAAGCCAAGAGCCTCCGGTTTCCGACGAGCACAGTCCCGCCTTCGGTCTCCGCCACGGCCCCCAGACCGGGCAACAGCGCCCACTCGCGCGCCTCCACGGGATCAATCTCCTGCTCTTTGGCGTAATCCAGGATCGCCTTGGCCAGGTGGTGCTCAGAACGGAGTTCCGCAGCGGCCGCAAGGGCCGTAACCCATCCCTCGTTCGACAGGATCTTGCCGGCGGAGCGACCGGAGACTTCGACAGAGGCCTCGACGAAGGCCTCTACCCCACTCACCCGCGGCCGGCCTAGCGTGAGTGTGCCGGTCTTGTCGAATGCGACAACGTCAACCTTACCGATGCGCTCAAGCCGCTCGCCGCCCTTGATGAGTATACCTTTCCTGGCGGCATGGCCCAGCCCGGCCACAACCGCGATCGGCGACGCAACTACCAGAGCCCCGGGGCAACCGATGACCAGGAAGGTCAGAGACAATTCGATGTCTCGAGTGAAGAAGTACAGCGCCACTGACAGGCTTATGATCAGCGGAGTGTACCAGGCCGCGAAGCGGTCCAGCATCCTCTGCACCTTAGGCTTCTGGTCCTGTGCCTCAGCCACTAGGTACAGGATGCGGCTGAAGGTTGTATCGGCCCCAACTTTCTGTGCGAGCACTTCCAGGTGTCCAACCTGGCTCACACTGCCGCCGAGGACTGAATCCCCTGGACCGACTTCCTGGGGCAGAGGTTCTCCTGTGAGAGGCGATGTGTCCAGAGACGCGCGTCCCTCGAGCACAACCCCATCGACCGGGACCCTGTCGCCAGGCAGGACGACCACTACATCGCCGGGAGAGATCTCCGATGCGTCAACAACTTGGACTCCGTCTTCCCGCTTCACCCTGCCTGTTCTGGGAGCGAGGTCAATGAGGGTCCGCAGAGCGGCGCGGGTCCTGGCGAGTGTAAGCCCCTCGAGGTATCCGCCGAGCACGTAGAGGAAAGTGACGGCGGCCGCTTCCCAGACCTCGCCTATCCACAAGGCCCCGACTGCCGCGATCGTGACGAGCAGGGGGATGCTGAACTGCCTCGCCAGGAGCCTGCCGACGGCCTCTCGTGCCACGGCAATCCCGGCCACGACGGCAGCAACGGTCATGAGGACCTGAAATGTGAGCGGAGTCCCCAGCCCAAACCCACTCAGAGCCCATGCAGCCGCGATGAGAGATCCCGATGCTGCAACGGTGAGGAGTTCTCGGTGGCGGGAAATCCAGCCGTACACTTTTGAGGGCGCGGAGTTCATGGTCAGACCTCCTTTCATAGGCAGGTTTGCTCAGGCAGAGTTACCTGGGCAGGAGTCACCTAGACAGGTTCACTTAGGGGAGGCTTCACCTAGGGAGGCTTCACTTAGGTACGCTTCACCCCTGACGGTTCTCCGCACTACTCGACCTTTCCGGGAAGAACCGACACTAGCTCAAGGCTGAACTGGCGGATAAGGTCTTTCACTTTGTCCTCATCCAAGACCGACTCGTCGTACTGCAGGTTCATGGCGCCCGTAGCGTAGCTCACCTTAGCCTGATGGACACCGGGAAGCCTCGCCGCAGCCCTCTCGAGTTTTGCAGCACAGTTCGGACAGGATAGGTTCTTGAGCATATACATCTTTGCTTTCATCGTCGGACCCTCCTTGAGTTTCTTTCCAAACAAATCATCCCACGAGAAGTCCGGCGGAAACATTGACGTAGGTCAATACCGAGGGGGGGTTGTGAAGAGCTCTAAGTCTCGCACAGCTTACTGCCGGGCGACATCTTTCAGGCGCTCGGGGTCAAGAATGAGGACCGTCCGCGCGCCCGTCTGGCGGATGATGCCCCGGTCAGCCAAGGCTCCAAGGCGCCTGCTCAGCGTCTCGGGAGTAGTCCCGAGTCTCACGGCCATCTCAGCCCACGGAACAGGGACGCTTACAATGATGCCTTCCGGCTTCTTCTGCCCTGAGGGCGCTAGCCTCAGCAGTTCGGCCGCCAGGCGCTGGCCTACTTCTCTGAGCCCCAGGTCGGCTATGAGCTTTTCGGCAGCCGAAAGCCGTTTGGCCATCTCCTCAACCAGGCGGAGGGCAGCCTCCGGATTTCTCAGGATCTCCGCGACCGCTTTTCGAGGCAGCACGCATGTTTCAGTCTCTTCTGCTGCGACTACGTCGCCTTCCATTACCGAATCGTAGAAAAGGGCCATCTCTCCCAAGAACTCGCCTGGCCCCAGAGCGCGGACAACTTGCTCCCGGCCGCTGGCCGATGTGTGAACCACGTTGAGCCTGCCGCGCGACACGACGTACAAGCAGTCAACGACCGAACCCGCAGGCACCACAACTTCACCCTTTCGAAAGACGCGGTGCCGCATTTCCTTCCCGATCTTCTCCAGCTCGTCGGGCGAAAGCACTCTGAAGACAGGAACACCTGCTGCGCAGGAAGGGATATGCCTGGTCAAGAGCGGTCTCTCCTCTCTGCACCCTAAGTCCTTTGAGTCCGCCGATCTAGGCTAGGTGGTGCTTGGTTGGCTCAAGTCCACTACTCGCTTCTTAGGTAGTATAAGGTACCAGTACCACGAGTGACATGCTTAATATAAACTTATGGTGCGCGCGATTTTGTGGGCGCCAGTGCACAGGTCGTGCGATTTTGCGGTGAGGCATGGCCAACGCTGCCCTGACCGGGCACAGCTACCAGTTCGCTCCGAGCCATGAGGACAAGGATCTCGCTGACGGTAAAACGGCCGCATACCTGCAAGCCCTTGAGGTTAGAGAAGGGTTCAGGGGACGAGGGCTAGGAGGTTGATAGGAAGAGAACATGAGCATCATCAAGACACACCAACTGACGCTGCGCGGCGGACTAGATCACAGTATCGTCCTGCGCCCGCTCAGTGACGATCATCTTCCGTACCTCTACAAGTGGTGTGCCGACCCCGAGGTGCTCTACTGGACCGAAGGAGGTCCGGCTGACAAAGAACTGTCCTACGGACCGGAGACGGTTCACCGAATATACGGGACCGTTTCGCAGGACGCCATCTGCTTCCTCATCGAAGCGGACGGCATCCCTATAGGCGAGTGCTGGCTGCAAAAGATGAATCTTCCGGAAGTAAGGGCGATATATCCTGAAGGCACGGACGTCCGGCGGATAGACATAAGTATCGGGGAAAAGGAGTACTGGGGCCGCGGCATCGGCACCGCGTGCGTAAGGATGCTGATCGACCTTGCCTTCCAAAGCGAGAACGTCGAAGTGCTGCACTGTATATGCGAGGACTATAACGTCCGCAGCGTGCGCATGTGGGAGAAGCTCGGTTTCACAAGGGTCCTGGCCGAGCCTTTGCCCCCGCACTACAAAGGACAATGGAAGTGCCACTATAGGCTGACAAGGCAGGAGTTCTCGCAGTTATCAGGCACCTAATGAAACAGGAGGGCTCTACTATGCCTCGTGTCCCGACACCAGGGCCGGTGATCCACTTCGTCCGGCACCGGCGCCACCCAGAAGGCTTCCGCGGCGGGTGGTCTCGATTAGCACGCCCGTGACTCTCACGCGGAAATCCACAACAACACCTCACTGACATACGCTGCGGTCTGGAACCTCCTACAGCCTCCAACCTTCTACCGTGCAAACGGATTACCTTCTGTTTCAGACTACACCCCTTCGGTCACGTAATACTGAGCCTGCGCATTCCACAGCTCAGCGTACTTGCCGCCTTCGTCGGCCAGCAATTCCTCATGGCTTCCCCGCTGCACCAGGCGCCCCTCGTGGAGGACGATTATGTCGTCGCAGAAGCGGCAAGACGATAGTCGGTGTGATATGAACACTGCCGTCTTGTCCCCGATTATCTCATTGAAGCGGGAATACACTTCGTACTCGGCGATGGGGTCAAGAGCCGCAGTAGGCTCGTCGAGTACTATGAACGGGGCGTCCTTATAGAGCGCCCTAGCCAGGGCGATCTTCTGCGCTTCGCCTCCCGACACCGTCACTCCGGCCGGGTCGAAGTCTTTGTAAAGGCACGTTTCCAGCCCCAGTGGGAGGTCGCGGAGGCGATCCAGAAACCCGGCCTTATCAAGGCACATTTCGGCGCGGGCGCGGTCAACCTCTGTGGAGGCCGCCAGGTTCTGCCCGAGGGACAGCGAGAAGAGTTTGAAGTCCTGGAACACCACCGAGAAGAGGTCCATGTACTCCTTATGGTCATACTTCCGGATATCGATGTCGTTCAGCGTAATCTCGCCTTCGGTTGGGTCGTAGAGGCGGCAGAGGAGCTTTACCATAGTCGTCTTTCCGCTGCCGTTCATGCCGACAACTGCGAGACGCCGGCCGACGTTGAACTTAAGAGAGAAATCCCTCAAAGCGTAAGTGTCCGTGCCAGGGTACTTAAAGGAAACATTGCGGAACTCAATCTCGTAGTCGTTGTCCGAGCGCTTCTCGGTTGTAAGACTGCCTTTGTACTTGTAGTCGGGAAGGTCGAGATAGGTATAGGCCGCATCAAGATACATAGTGTTCGCCACCAACGCGGCGCTTTCGTTGATTAGCCCGGTCACATGTTCAACAAGACCCGTAACCGCCCCCACGTACTGCAGGACGCTGCCGATACCGTACATTCCTGCTAAGGCCCGAAGGCCGATAAAGAGGTACACAGAGCCGCCTATCACGGCATTGGCCGCTGCAGTAGATGCGCTCACCATCCCTTCGTAGTGGAAGAAACGGGGCCACGAAGGATCAACCAACCACTTTTCCATGATGGTCCGGATGGCCGGCTGCTGGGCGTATATCCGTATGTCTTTTGCGGCTGCGCCTGCTTGGACGTACTGGTAGTAATAATGAATCACTGTATTTCTTTTAGGGTTCTTCTCGAACACCTCTTTCATCATGAGCTGTTCTTTGTGGCGTAGCCAAAACGTAAACGACATGGAACAAACCACCAGGAACCCGAGTAGACCGCTGGCAGCGGGAGATGTGGCGAAGTTTCTTGAATACGAGGTCGGCACGCGGAACAGGCCGGCTAAGAGGACCCCGGAACCGATCGCCCCGAAAAGCTGACGCGAGAGGTTGGGGAATCTCCAGTAGACAGTCGGGATCCCCAGGTCATTCCCATTGATCTTCGCCTCAATATCCGCCAAGAGCTCATTTGTACTGCTCTTGTCGGCGTGGACAAAATCCATCGCCATGTGCTTTTCGCTGTGAAAGAAGTACATCCGCTGCCGGAACGTGCTTTGGATAACCGCAAGGCGGCGGCCTATGAAGGCCCGGATCACGGAGAAAAGGAAGCCCGAGACGACAGCAATGGTCACGTAGATGCCGATGAGCCGCACATCCCGGTTGCCGGCAAGCTCGTTCAGGATCCGCGCCGAGAGGTATAGGACGCTCAGCGGCTGCACCGCCTGTGTGAGTGAATTTGTAACGGACAAGGTGAGGTACCCGGGATATAGTTCGCGGATGATGCCGAAGGCGCGCTTAGTGTGCCTCCATGCCTTCCCCAGGTCTACCCTGTCGGTTTGGCCACTCGGTTCTCTAATGCTCACTTCTGGTCCACCTCCGCGTCGCTCCTGTAGTAATGAGCCTGAAGCTCGAACATCTGGGCGTATTTACCCCCGAGCCGCATGAGTTCGTCATGTGTCCCGGTCTCGGCGATGGTGTGACTATCCAGGAACAGAATCCTGTCGCAAAAACGCGTGCTCGCAAGGCGATGAGAGATGTAGATCGAGGTCTTCCCCTTCGTAAGCTCGGCGTATTTACTGTAGATCTCGCTCTCTGCGATTGGGTCAAGCGCCGCGGTCGGCTCATCCAGGATAATGATTGGCGCGTCCTTATAAAGCGCCCGCGCGAGGGCAAGTTTCTGCTTCTCTCCACCGGACAGCTCCACGGCATCGTCGTTGACTTGCCTAACGAGAAGCGTCTTCTCCTTGTGCGGCATCGCCTGTACCCGCTCGTACAGCCCGGCCAGCTTCAAGCACTCTTCGACTCTCCGGTAATCGGTGGCTTCTGGCGGAGCCTGAGAGACATTTCCGGCGATATCGGTCGTGAGCAGGTGAATATCCTGGAAGACCGCACCTATCACGGTGAAGTACTCGTCCCTGTTGTACTCATGGATGTCGGCTCCGGCGACCTTGATGCTGCCTGTTTGCGGCCTATATAGCCCGGAAATAAGTTTGACCAAGGTTGTCTTGCCGGCGCCGTTCGCTCCTACAATAGCGATGCGTTCCCCGGGCTTTACGTCAAAAGTGATATCCTTCAGCGCCTCCGTGTCTGCCCCGGGGTATCTGTAGCTCACATTACGGACGGAAATCGCGGGCGGGAGCCAATCCCCGGTGGGGAGAGGAATGCCCTCAGCTCTATTAGAGCTGTCAGGTATGTCTAGGTAGGCGCGGATATCCCCCATCTCTGCCGAAGCGCGCAATAGTTCGCTTGACTGGAGGATGATGCCCGAGACCCATCCGGCAAACGCACCTATGGCGGAAAAGACCAAGACAAAGTCGCCAAGAGAAATGTTGCCTCGCAGCAGAAGATAAGTTAGGTATGCGTAGGCAGCCCCGTCACGGATGAGGATGAGCGCGCCGTCAACGAGCTGCGCGACCATGTTGCGAGTCGCTACTTTCCCTGAGCGTGCTTCGAGCTCGTTGGCGATCTCAGAGAAAAGGGACTTCATCCACTGTGACATAGAGTAGATACGCACGTCTTTGGCCCTTTCAGGGCTCTTGGCGCTCTCCTGGATATACCTAAGCTTCCTGTGGAGAGCGGACCGCTCACCTCTTGTCTCGCGTTCGTACTTCCGCGCAGATGACAGCGAGAGCCAGCTGATTACTGCCGACAGGATGAGCAGGACCAGGATTACCGGGTGAATAACTGCAATGACGCTGCCATAAAGGGCAAACCCGAGGATATTCGAGATAAGCCTGGTGAGGGTCCGGGGGATGTTATGTGCCGGCGTGTGATTTGACTCCGACGCCCGGAGCGCCTTTTCCTCGAGCGCCTTGGATGCAGGGTCCTCCAAAGCTTCGTAGTCCATATCCATGCGTTTCTCCATCATTTGGAAAACCGATCCGATAGACGCTATTGTACCGACAGAATGAGTTGCAATGACCTCTGTATAGCCCTTCACATAGTTCAGGATGAGGAGAAGCGCGGCCGCCCCGCCAACGACGGTAGCAAAGTGGGCCGGTGCTGTACCTGCAGTGAGTTCATCGATAACGAGCTTCGGCAGGAGTATGCGGACAAATGGCAAGAGAACAGACATCACCGTATCGATCGCGCAGAGGATCAACGTAGACTTCTTTGCCCTCCAGTGAGTCCGGAGCGAGAACATGATATTCGAGCCCAATGAATAGGTCGGCGCCCAGTCTTTCATCCGATCTACCCCCACCGATGATTATGTCATCCGGTCTTGGGCTTAGGGATAGATCAGCGCGAATTGAACGGATTTCGACGCGAATTGCATGTGAGGTTATATGGGAAGCATGATCTCCGTGGTAAATGCGCCTTCCTCATCGCCGCGTTTTACGTACCCTCCGAATTTGTCGACAAGCCTGTCTACCCTAAGGAGGCCAAAGCCGTGATAGCCGCCTTTGCTGCTTACATAGCGGCTACCAATCTTCTGAGGTCTCTCGCCGGACGTGTTCGTCACAGAGATGTAAAGGTGGTCCCGCTTTGCATCGATGTACACCCGGATGCCCCTGGCTTCCGGCCGGTCGATCTTCATCGTGGCCTCTATGGCGTTATCCAGGAGGTTCCCTAAGATCACGCAGAGATCTATCTCTGATATTGACAATTGTGGCGGAACAACGGCTTTGGCATTGACCTTGATCCCTTTGTCCTTTGCCAGAGACAGCTTGGAATTGAGAATGGCGTCCACCTTCACGTTCCCGGACCTAAGCAAGGTATCAACATGAGCGAGATCCGATTCGAGTCCTGCAAGGTATTCGTCGAGCTTCTCGTCCTCACCCAGCTTCCGGTAGGCCTTCATCGTCTGGATGTGGTTGTGGAAGTCATGCCTCCATCCCCGCATCTCGCGGTACATGTTCTGGACCTCCTCAAGGTGCTTGGCGACAAGATCATCCTGATAGGACGCTATACGCCTGTCGACGAACCGGTAGAGAAGCGTCCGGCTAACCTGCACAAGCCCATACGTCAAAGCAAGCGCCGCAGAAGCACCTACGACCCACGCCCACTCCGGCATGGCCACCACCCCCTTTGTCACGACCCCAACACAGTGCAAGACCGGTCGCGCCGTCTAGAAATAGGTCTTGATGAAGGCTTGGTTCGCCGCATCGTAGAGACTCCGCGAGAGCGGGATTTCCGCCCCGTTATCCAGGACAAGCGCCGTTCGAGTGACCCTTCTTACGTGCTTCATCGAGACGATGTAGGACCTATGGCAGCGGAAGAACCCTTCACCCAGGATCTCCTCCATGTCGCTTAGTCGCATGTTGAAGGTTTCTTTCCCGTCCTTTGTAACCAGCGTCACGCTGTGGGAAAACGCTTCGGCATAGTATATTTCGTCGGCGGGAATGCGAATATAGCCGCTGCCTCTCCGGAAGACGATCATCCTCGGGGCCGTCTGCAGCCGGGACACGGCTCTGTCCAGTACCTCCACGAGCTTTTCCTCGTCAACCGGTTTCAAGAGGTAATGCAGGGCCGAGACCTCGTACCCTTCGGAGATGAACTCGGAAAAGCCGGTGATGAAGACGATCTGAAGCCACTCGTTGTCCGCCCGGAGCCTCTTGGCGAGAGCCACGCCGTCCATTTTCCCCATCTGGATATCGAGGAGCAAGATGTCGAAACTCTTGTCCTCGTCGTATGCGAAGAGGAAAGCCTCGGCGCTCGCAAAGAGGTGAACGGAAAGGGCGTGCCCTCGCCGGGCGGCCCATCCTTCGACCTGCTGCCTAAGGTAATCGCGCTGAGATGCTTCGTCGTCACAGATGGCTATACGCACGTCCTGATGCCCACCTTGTCCGGTCTTCATGAGTCTGCGGAGAGGCAACCCAGGACAAGTCCCCTGCGCAAACGCCTCCCTGTGAAAATCCGGGCATAGGGTTCACCGGTCTGCGGGAAGAATCCTCCATCAATGGCGTTGTCCCAACAAACAACCTCTTGCGTCATTACCAATGATAGACAGTACAATGGTACATGGAGGTTTCAGCCGCGGGCAATCCGTCGGGTAGACCAGGAGCCACCATCGAAGATCTATACGCCTACGAGGCAGGGCAATTACCGCTCTTCCCTGAGTCTGGCGCACAACAAAGGAATGATGTGCGCGAAGTAGCCAACTATGTACAGGCCCTGACATACGGTCTTGAGCGCCTTAAAGAACTGCCCGTTAGCCTACGCCTCCTACGTGAACTGCATGAGCGGCTCATGGAGGGAGTCCGTGGAGAGAAGGCCTACCCGGGCGAGTTCAGGCGCACTCAAGACTGGATTGGGCCACCGGGATGTACGCTGGCCGAGGCCCGTTTTGTCCCGCCGCCTGTACCTGAAATGTACTGTTCGAACATCCAGTCATCACCATTCGTGCTGCCCAGGGATTACTTGGTGTGGCTTACCACACTGCCAAGGCAGCAATTGAGAGGTTGGTTTCTGAGGGGATACTGTCCCCCGCCAATGGCAGACGCCGCAACATAATGTATGTGGCGCGTGGAGTGCTTGAAATCGTATCATCGCGCTGAGCACCCCTATTGCAGTTTACGGGCCAAGACTGCAACTAATCCACGAGAAGTTGCAGTCTTCTGCAATCCGGGTACGCGGAGGGGCAACCATGTCTGACGAGAGCAGAGATTTCTACACCACACGGCACGAGGGAGTGGCACAAGCCCTTGCATACTTCACGGAAACCGGCTGCAAGCGGTTGCGATATGCAAAGACGAGGCGGCATACCAAACTCTTATGGACATCGAGATTCGGGTTTATCAGAATCCGAGCATGGTTGGTAGGGGAGAATACCTGATGGCTAAGGGCAGGAAGTAGGTACCTGCGGTGAGCAGCGCCATTGCAGCTCTCGATCTATCGAACCGGGCGGGATCGCTAGGGAAGATACTTACTCACGATAAAACCGACAAAAGCGTCGAAATCCCCCAAGTCGTTTTGCAGGATGGAATACACATGGTCTACGTCGATCTCACCGTAGAGGTGAACCGCTCTGTTCCTGAATCTCACCATCGCCTTGACCCTATCGATAAACTCTGTCGGTATTACCCCTGCAGACGAAAGCACGTCGAAAACCTCTGCATAGCTCTTGGGCGAGCCGAGGCCTTCCCTGGCGACGATGTGGCTTCCCGTGTCGATCATTGCCTCAATCGACGTCTGCAGCAATCGAACAGCCGCATGAAAGGGGATCGACCCCTCTGAAAACCCGTCGCGGGGGATATCTGCCAGTCTTCGCAGCATATCCAGGTTTCTCCGAATAAAGGCTACCTTATCCCTGACCTTGTCCCGGTCTATCACGGACGTATGCCTCCCTCAGAGTTCTGTCGTACTCCCGGCTTGCTTCCCGGAAAAAAGGCGCGAAATCCCCATAGACCTTGAACACGTACTCGCGGAAGTCTGAAAGTGCGACCGGATCCCTTTGGAAGATCAGCCTCCCTGTTTCAATGACCCTAAACTGCAGCATGACATCGGCATCGTTGAGACACAGCACGTTGATGTCGTCTTCGCGGCAAGTGGCAGCGATCTCAGCCTCAAGAGCAAGTAATCGCTCCACACCGGGCTTTCTATCTCGATAGAACAAGATTGCGAGATCAACATCGCTGAGCGGCGTCTGAAACTCGGTGCCGTAAGAACCGTAGATCATTGCCGCCAGGACATCTTCCTGTTGCTCCAAGTACTTGATCAGGCTGGGGATGCACTCGTCGATATCGATCTTCTCGGCTCCTCCCGACATTCTCAGCCCAATCACGCCCCTTTTCCTGAAACTGCCACCATAGTACTTTCAGCCCGCCACTCCGTCAAGGTTGAGGTGACCCGGCGTGCAGTCGCCGCGAACCCAAGAAAACAGGCTTACTGCCCTCGATAAGGCCTGCGAGGACATCACGAATAGCCGTCGGTCGAAGGTTCGCCAGCCTCGGATCCTCGATGTCGGTCCATTCAACACCGACCTGGTCCTTGTCTCGTCGTGCAACCTCACCGGCTCCTTCATTCTGCAACCGACAGAGGAACACATGGTAGACCAGGTGAGTGTAGTCTGGGTAAAGACTTCTTAGGTCCGAATCCTCTATGATCTCCTCGTACAGGGCCACGTACTTGAGCGGCACAACGTGATATCCCATTTCTTCCAAACACTCCCTGACAAGGGTTTCCTCCATCGTTTCGTACTGAGCCTGGCCCCCACCCGGAAGCGTGTAGTATTCACCGCCATCATTATCTACGCATCTCACCAGCAGGATACGGTCGTGATGGACAACAAGCGCTTTGATGGCGTTCCTGATACTCATTGCCCGGACCTCCTCCGAGCCGTTCAGCCCATCTAGTTGGTCAAACATGCAGAACCAAGGTATCTAGCGCCTTTCGATGACCAGTCAGCAGTGTTCATTCTGGCGAACGATTAAGCCTTCCTTTCTGGCCTTGGAATCATAAGGTTCTATCCCTTGTCTGGAGTCGCGCACGGCTGCAAAGTGAGCCTCTCCCAGCACGGCGAAGAGCCCCGCAGTGGATGCGCCACGAGGGCACAGGCACATGCCCGAGTAGTCAAGCCCACAATGATCCTCTCGTACGTAGCCAAAAGCTCGCAGTGAACTCTGTTGTGGACGGGAGGAGGAAACATATCATTGTCGTAAGATATAGAATAGAGGTGGTCAGCAATGGAAACAAAGGAACTACTGGCTAGGTTCAAGAAGTTCCAGGTGGGCGTCTTCATTATCCTCGGAATCCTGCTGATCACGAATCTCGCCTCTCTCGGATGGACCTCGTCCCGTCTCAAGAGGCTTGACGATCGATTGCCCATCAGCGTGAGCTGCTCCGGATCCAGCTACTACACTCCGCCGCCCGATGGCGTCCTAGCGTCATCTATCAGTGCGGATATGGACCTTGCGGCACGAGGAGAAGCCGGCGTGGTTGTTTCATTCCAAATCGCAAACAAGGTCCCCGGCTCGACGGTTCTGCTTGCATACCGGAGCCACAATGAGCAAGAGTGGCGGCGCACACAGATGACATCGAAAGCAGAAGACCCGTTGGTGTTCAGTGCCAGCGTTCCGGTGGATCTATCCCATCCTGACTTCGAGTACAGGTTGGAGCAGGTGCTGGACGGAGAAGTTGTTCACGCATCACGCAATCTGAAGGACTCAGCCTTGTACACACTGGGCGGAAACGGGGACATTACCTTGGATTACGTGGTTCTCCCCGACACCAAACAGGGACGCATTCTCGTGAGTGGTCCTTACGGAACCCCCAAGATCGAAGCGTTCCGGATCGCTCAGGTGACCCTCAAGATAAACAAAACCACACCTCAGGAAATCACACTGACCCCGAACTCAGAGTCGGGGTATGTGTTCCATACCTTCGATCCGGCCGGTCTTAAGGATATTGAGGTCACCGTCGTATACGCAGATGGTGAGGTACGCACCACGCTGTTCAACCCCTTTACCAGAGATGGAGCCTTTATCACCCGGTAGAGTCGGAAGAAGAACCTGCGGAGCAGTGTTACAACCTTGGCTTCGCACCCCGCAGGTGGGACTCGTCGTTCAGGAAATGGGTAAGCACATCTTGCGGTCCGTTTATGGTAAGGCGGCTTATCGCTGTGTCGCCGTTCTTGAAACGCAAGTACCCGTGGCCAACGATAGGGGAGCTTATGGGCGCCCGTATATGATGCGCAGGAGGTTTCCCAGAGTGCCACCATGTGCAACAATGCAGACGCCAGTATCAGTCAGGTTATTGAAACATCGGAGATCTCCGCAACTACCGGGAGTACGTCGCCAAGCGCAGCAGGATGCAGAGACTGCTCATAACTTGGCCTATATGCCCAAGTACGCATATAATCATGCCAGAGGTGAGGCCGTGAAACGATATACCCCCGAATTCAAGGCGTTGTCCGACCCTACTCGCCTGAGGGCGCTCCGGATGATCCTAATAGCCGGTGGACCGGTGTGCGTATGTGAACTCGCCGATGCCCTCGGATTGCCCCAGTACCGAATATCAAAACACCTGGCGGTTCTCAGGCAGGTGGGACTGGTAGCAGACTCTCGGGTGGGCACGTGGGTCTATTACTCCGTTCCCTCAAACGTTTCGGAGTTCAGTGCCGGCCTGTACCGATTGGTAAGGGAGCACGTGCGCGGCCCCCTTTTCGACGCTGACGCGGCACGGCTCAAAGCTCGCCTGGAGTTGCGTGAAGAGGGAAGGTGTGTAGTAGGGCCAGGAAGCAAGTAGGGCACGGGGCTTGAGGTGCACCGTTCATTGTTGTTGGCCCGAATAACAGTAACCGAGAGGTCACGAACTCTCGCTGCTGGGTCGCAAGTCCGTCAGGTGTGGCTTTCGCCGGTGTTTCTCCCAAGACCTCTCATACTTCCGCAGGGAAAGACTCCTCAAGCCTTCTGGAGCGGAATTCTCTCGCTGGTGCAGGGGGGGTTGACACGAATCTCCCCAGGTGCACACGTGTCCTTGATCCTGAAGACCATCGCAGCCTGACGATGGCCAAGACTGGAGCGCTGCGCGGGCGCTAGATCAGTACAGTTCGGCCTTAGTGGGCGACTCTCTTAGCCGCGTAGAACCGCTTTAGATTCTCAGGCAAGACGTAGGGCTGCTCAGCTGGTCCGCTATCTTGTCTCCCGAAGACTGCGTTAAGGATAGCTTCGATAATCATGGCTTTTGGAGGCACGGTGTACTCCTCGCCCTCATAGACCCATACCCTGCAGTCGACATCCTCGCCACACAGGTCTCCACAGGACTCACATAAGCTTTCCTTGACCTCCATCTGGATGTCGCGGCCGTTCACACGGATCGTAGGCGAACTGACAAACCTGTGCTTTATGGCCAGTTCTTCGCTGGTAATGTTGATTTTGTTGACTACCACCTCAGTTCCTGTTGCCTTGAGCACTTGAGAAACTTCGTCCAAGGCCTCTTCCAGGCTCCGGTCCGTCCCCTGACAACGCGTGCAAGTGCTTAAGTCCAGGTACAGGAAATCAATCTCCACGCGCTTGTTCTTGCCATGAGGTGTCCGAGGACTTTCGGCTACGCTTCCGCAGCATCCCGGGCCGCACGAACACGGATCACTCTCCATCCGAACCCCACTGGTTGTGGGGGCAGGCGACCCGCAACAGTCGGAACTACAGGCACACGAGTCACTCCGGTTTCTCTTTGTCGACACTTGAACCACTCCTTCTCGACCGGTCAACTGTTTCAAAGACCAAGAGGGTCCTTACATCCGTACCAAAACGGCTCCCTTAACAGCCTGCCACCTACACTCGAAGAGCACCTATAACCGAAGAAATGATCCGCCGCCCGTCCAAGTGTATTCTGAACTTCCGCTACAGCCCAAGATGTTTTTTCAGCAGGGCTTCGGCATCTTTCTGTCTGAGAAACCGCCCTTGGGAAATGACTTTCCCGTCAACAACAACGGCAGGGGTCCTCATGACACCGTACCCTGCGATTTCGCCCGGGTCGCCGATATTCTCCACGGTGGTATCCAAACCCAACGCTTTCGCAGCCAACTTCGTATTCTCGTACGTTTCCATACTTCTCTTGCAGCAGGCTCCCAACACCTTGATGTTCAACTCTTGACTCCTCCTCTCTATAGGCCGTCCCGAACGCGCTATGCCATCGCGACGGTATCGCCATCACGAACGAACTACGCCACTGCGGACGATCTACGCCAACACGAATCCGAATGCGTTGAACAGGTAGCCGATAACGATGATGCCAAACGTAACGATGCCGACGAAAATCCCGAGCAACTTCGGCTTGACGACCTTGCCGAGCATAACGATGGAAGGCAGGGACAACGCCGTTACGGCCATCATGAAGGATAGGATGGTTCCGAGACCTACGCCTTTCGCGTACAGGGCCTCGGCAACGGGTATCGTCCCGAAAATATCGGCATACATGGGAACTCCTATCACGGTGGCCAGCACTACGGAGAACGGGTTCCTGGCTCCAAGCACCGTCTGTATCCACCCAGCCGGTATCCAGTTGTGAATGAGGGCTCCTATCCCCACACCAACAAGGACGTATGGATATACCCTGCCTACCGTCTCGCGAACCTGCTCAAGAGAATACTGGAGGCGCTCTTCCCTGGCGAGGTCCGGAGACTCGATGTCGACGCTCCCCGCCGTCTTGAACTTCTGAACGTACTCCTCAAGCCCGAGTCTGCCGAGGATTGTGCCGCCGGCGACCGCGAGAACGAGTCCCACGCTCACATAGGCGACTGCAATCTTGGCGCCAAACACACTCATGAGCAGGATAAGAGAGCCAAGGTCAACCAGGGGTGACGAGATAAGGAACGAGAAGGTCACGCCGAGGGGAAGGCCTGCGTTCGTGAAACCGATGAAGAGCGGAATGGATGAGCAGCTGCAGAACGGCGTCACGGTCCCGAGTAGAGCGCTTAGGGTGTTGGCGGTCAAGCCGTGGAAGCGCCCTAATATTTTCTTCGTGCGTTCGGGCGGGAAGAAGCTCTGGATATAGGAGATGCCATAGATCAGAACCGACAATAGCACCAGGATCTTGATGGTGTCATACACAAAAAACTGGGCGCTCCCGCCTAGACGGGTCCCGGTATCTACTCCGAGCGACGTCAGAATGCGGCCCACCAGAGTATTCAGCCAGTGCATACCCAGCACTTGATTCTGAAAGAAGTCCCAAGCCGCACGCAATGATTCCACTCTGAACGCCTCCCAACAAACCGACTAGATGTAGCATACGCCTATATGCCCACACAGGCAACTAGAATTTGTCACATGGTACAGGAATCTGTATTTGTCATCGACGTTGACGGGAACACGCACTACCCGAGGGTACCGTGGGAAACCAGGTGGCACGCTGAACAACGGGTCAGTGTTTCCGGGCTGAGTTCACGCCCGGCTGCAGGAAGCAACGATTTGGCGATGGTTTACCCTCATGTTCTGTGGTGCCGGGAGCGGGAGTCGAACCCGCACGGGCCTTACGACCCAAGGGATTTTAAGTCCCCATTGTCTACCGATTCCAACATCCCGGCATGTTCTGCGCTAGTTGCTACTACAAGTCCCGCTGCACAAGGCGGGCCCAAGGAGTTCTCTCGGCCAGCCTTGTCAGGCATCACTCAACATTATACCAGCAGTCGAACGCCAACAAAATAAACACCGGGTCGCTCGCTAATAGATGGCTAAGCCGGCCCGGACCTTTCAAAGTCACTATCCTATGACTACTTGTTATCCTCTAGGAGAACCACGTCCTCCCCGCTTGGAGTCCGTGTTTCGTCGCAGATCCGCGAGCCTCTCATCGCTTTCCCTCATGAAGCGTGCGAGTCTATCCTCGAAATCGGCTCTGCTCTTCCGGAAGTCGCTGGCGCTTCTGGGACGGTAATTGGGGCTGGCCTGCTTGATCGACAATCCAATCTTGCCTGAAGGGTCAACGGAAAGGACTTTGACTTTTACTGTGTCGTTCTTCTTGACGTATTGGTTGATGTCTTTCACGTATGCGTCCGCGATCTCTGAGATGTGCACCAAACCGGTCTTTCCGTCCGGCAGGCTCACAAATGCACCAAAATTCGTAATTCCGGTAACAACGCCCTCAATGATCGCTCCGACCTCGAGCGCCATACCTCCAAGATTCCTCCTGCATTTTGTTAATTACCAGGCGAAATTCATTATAGGTTATGCCGTTTTTTAGTGTCAAGAAACAGAATCTACACTCTATCATTTAAAGAACGCATATATCAAGCCTTCTCGCATAGTTATCCTTGTGACGGGGCTTGGGACAAAGTCCTGTCCGAAAGCGCCGCGAGGGGGATTGGGCGTTGAACGATTTTGAACTGGATGAAAAGGAACATCGCATTGAGATCCTTCAGCGGGAACAGGTGAGGATACAAGGTGTCATCCACGTGGAAAGCTTCGATGAAAGGCAAGTCGTGATAGAGACGGACCTCGGGATGATCACCGTGATCGGCGAGGAATTCCATATTACCAGCCTGGACTTGGATAAGGGACTGCTGATCCTGGAGGGGGCGTTTGCGGGCCTCGAATACTCCGGACTCGATAGGCTAAAGAGCAGGCAGAAAGACAGGGGATTCCTGCAACGCCTCTTCCGCTAACATGCGCGTGCCGGTAGAAGTACAGGTCTGGCGACTTACGGTCCTTTTCGTCGTGGGGGCCGTCTCTGACCTATTGTTCCAGTCCTATAGGGCTTTCCGCGCCGTCTTTCGTCCGAAACGCCTGGGGCATCACCTCTTGGATGCTCTGGCTGCAATCCTCCTGCTGGCAGGATTAGGTGCCACAGTCCTCATCATAAACTGGGGCGAACTGAGGATGTACGTCCCCGTGTCGATATTCCTCGGCGCTCTCATGACCCATGCGTTGGTCGGAGGAGCCACCTATAGAAGTGCATTCCGGGCTTTCGTCAGTTTAAGAAAGGGGCTCAACTGGGGGCACCGTCGAATCGTTACCCCGACCGTGAGGACCGCGCAACGCACTGCCCGTTGGGTTAAGCACGCTCTCTTCCCACCTTCTCCTCCCCAGCCTCCTGTGCCGCCCGACGACGGAGATCCCCCCCCAAGGCCCGGGACTTGAGGATCCCCCTTCACGAGCGCAACCACTGGAACCACCTGATCCACCGGGACCGCCGGATCCATCATATCCGCCAGATCACCCCACAGCGCTCCACCTGTGAACGCGGAGCGCGGGCATGCCGGCAAGTGATCCTTCGTGTCCTTAGAAAGTCCCGATCTTCAAAGAAGGACTTTTGAAATCGATGTAGAAAGGGGTTGTACTAATTCTGTCCACAGATTGTGCATATTTTGTGGATAACCCAGGGGACAACTTGTGCAAATCGAGATAAGAGGCGCCGAGCGATTGAGTTTCCGGGAGCGTCAGGTAGTCGTGCTCAAAGAAACGGGTTGCTCGGCTGAAGAAATAGCGAAGAGGCTCGGCATAAGCCAAGCCACCGTGGCCACCTTGTATAACCGGGCAAAAAGCAAGGGTTATCAGGTGGTAATCGTGATTTCCGGAGACCCGCTGAATCTGTTCGGTGGCGAGGGACCTGAGGAGGAATCCTTATGAGCGAAAAGGTAAAACGGCCGAGACGAAAGATGCTTCCGGGCATAGTCGGCACGGTCCTACTTCTGGCGGTAGTCGTCTCGTTCTGCGTCCGCCAGGCCGAAGTCATGGCCGCCCGGAAGCGCCTAGCCGAGATCGAACGCGAGATCGAATACTACCGGGCGATGAACCAGGCGCTCCAAGAGCAGGCCGAAATGCTTAAGAGCCCGGAACACATCGAGAAGGTAGCCAGGGAAAAACTCGGGCTTGTAATGCCCGGTGAAGTGCAGTACATGCTCGTAACGACAACAGAATAGGAAGCGCCCATGAAGATGCCGCACCCTTACGTAGTGCGGCTATCGCTTTCTCCCTCTAAAGTGCCGGAGATGACCTCGTACATCTCGCCGGCACTCTTCTTATCGGCGGACTCGGCGACTCTCAGCACTTTGTACGTCACCGTCCGGTTGCCGAACGCGATTTCAAGGGTATCACCGGCTCCGACAAGAGTTGAGGGTTTGGCGGTCCGGCCGTTTTTCTTCACACGGCCTCCAAGACAGATCTCCTGAGCCAAAGTCCTGCGCTTTATGATGCGGCTTACTTTGAGAAACTTATCGAGCCTCACCTGCTGTGAGACCGAAGGCACATTTGACACTGCAACAATCCCTCCGATTCCTACCCTACCCCACTGTAATGGTTGATCAGGGCACACCTAAAGGTCAAATCCCAGCTTTTCGACTTGCGGTTGCTCTTCCAATCAGGTTCGAGCGCAAGTCCGGTGTAAGGACTCCAACGGTGGAATGAATAGTGATTGAGTTTCAGGGAGAAATAGCCGTAGCCATCTAGGAACTCCCTGTTCAGTTCTTCGACCTGTTTGGCCAGCTGAGGAACCAGAGAGACGACCCCTAGCCTGGAAAGCATCTCTACTCTATGGAACCACCCCAACCACTCAAGAGGCTTCATGCTCTTCATGTCGGGACAGAAGTCAAGCATGAACACTGACGCAGGGGCCATAATCTGGCCTCTATGCAGGAGATAAACCTGAGGGATGGGAGATATGGAAACAAGCTTCGTTACGGCCTCCGCAAGCATCTTGATGTTTTCGCCTGTTCTCCAAGACCGGGTGTAGGCAAGCAAACGCAGGTGGTACAAGCTCGGCCAGCGTGCCCCTTCCCGAAACACCAACCACTTTTTGTGGGGGCGGGCAACGTCCTCCAGCCCATCAACTTCCTCAAGGAAGCGGAATCCGTAAAGAGCCTCATCGATCTGCTCCCTCACAATTGGCACGTCTTCGACTCCGGCATAGGCGAATACCGTCGCCAAGATCATCCTAGACCCGCCTAGGTGATGCATATCCAGTGCTCTCCCGACCTTTGACAGGCAACCGTCGTCGAATGAGTCTCCCCTGCTTGTTAGAGCATCCAAGGCTTGAGCGACCACCGGGTGGTTTCTCAAACCCTTCTCCATTAGGATGCGGATTCCGGTTTCCGGTCCCTTTTCGTGGTGGATCTCTTCACCCAACCAGCCGTCAGGCTTGCGCCATCCAAGCACTTCTTTGACCAGCCTGTCAGAGAGGATCTCCTCTCTGAGCCTGAGCGCCTCAAGTCCGGTCACGGGCTCGCCCAGGATCTCTTCGCGAACACGATAGCGGATAGAAGGGCATGCGTTAACGAGAAGATCTGTCAATGCCTGCGGCTCCCTCATTCCCGGTTCCTCCCCGGTGAGTCTTCCCTGTCTTTTTCTTTCTGTTCGCTCACCTTTATGGACTAAGGGAACCACCCAGGAGCCCCTCGGCAATCACCCACAGACCATCGTCTCCCCGGTGGTTCCCTATCTCGTCTTCAGTCTGTCACCAAACATCCGGCCGCCTAGGCCCGATGTCCCGACGGCTTCCGGGCTAACCTCTTCCCGGAAGCGGCTGCTCTTATAGGTCGCCGGATACCGAATCGCGCAGGCCGCGCCCCGGCCTAAAGACCGGCACTCTCGAGGCAGGGATCCGGAGAGGCTCGCCGGTTCTCGGGTTCCGGCCTTCTCGAGCGGGCCTTTCTCTGGCAAGGAACGTACCAAAGCCCAGGATGGCAACGGTGTCACCCCGGGCCAAGGCGTCTTCCACGACCTTAATGAAACTGTTCACGAATCTCTCTGTGTCCTTCTTGGTCATATTGGCCTCTTCGGCCACTTTCGCGATGAGTTCCGTTTTGTTCAAGATTGACCCTCCCATTCGGCTTTTCAGTCTCTGGACTAACTCGTCCTCCGGCAAAGAGGGTTCTCACTTCTCCCTACTCTTAGCCTGCTCCCACAGGCTATCCAGGTATTCCAAACCTTGCTCTTTCATATCGAGACCTCTTCTCCGGAGCTCCTCTTCCATCCGCCTGAACCGAGTCGCAAATTTGTCAATGGTTCCAATGAGCGAGGTCTCGGCGCTAACTCCCAGTTTCCGCGCTAAGTTGACGCAGGCGTACAGGAGGTCCCCCAGCTCGGACCTCAGTTGTTCCGGATCACCCTTGCCCGCGGCCTCTCGTACCTCCCGGAGTTCCTCTTCGACCTTCAGGAACACGGGTTCGGGCGAATCCCAGTCAAAGCCCACTTCCGCTGCCAGGGCCTGCTGCTTTTCAGCCTGCATGAGAGCAGGAAGCCCCTTCTGTACCTCGTCCATGAGGGAATGCCCCTTCCGGTACCGGCCAGGTTCTCCCCTCTTTATCTCTGCCCAGCGCTCTTTCACTTGGTCGGAAGTCTTTAGCGTCTCTTCGCCAAAGACGTGGGGGTGTCGCCTTATGAGCTTTTCAGTTATAGCCTCAAGCACATCGGAAGGCAGAAAATCGCCGCGCTCTTTGGCGATCTGACAGTAGAGGCCCACCTCCAGGAGGAGATCTCCGAGCTCCTCTTTGAGTTTCCCCACATCTTTCTCCATGGCCGCGGAGACGAGCTCGTTGGCCTCCTCGAGGACGTACCGGGTGAGGCTCTCATAAGTCTGTTCCTTATCCCAGGGGCACCCTTTCTCTCCCCGCAGCGCCTCCACAACGGAAAGGAATCTCGACCATGCTTTCTCATTGGTGTCGGACTGAGCCATTGACGTTTCCTCCATTGCAGTGCTCCATTCGGCAGGCTTCTACATAGAATCGCCTAGTGTGTTCACTTCCGCGACCTAAATAACCTTCCCACGGCCAGTCCGATGACCGGAAGTGAAGCGAGGTCCTCCGGGGAGAACACCCTCAAGATGAGGGCGAGGATGACATATGCGAGCGCTCCCGTCGCGATGGCGCCGGTGGTGGCTATTTTGAGCCCGACCAAGGGTTCCAGCAGGCGATAAGCCAGTCCCGCGATGACGGCCATGCAGCCGCCCGCCGCAGATATCTTGAGCACCGGTCCGGAGTCGGAGACCGGGCCCAAATGCCGCCTGATCGCCACGAGGTTCAAGATGGCCGCCACGCCGAAGTGAAGGGAGGTGGCTACCCCGGCCCCGACCACTCCGATGGACGGGATGCCCACCAGAACATAAGTCACAATCGCTTTCACAAGGGCCGCCCACACAAGGTTGGTGAGCGGTGCGCCCACTTTGCCGAGACCCTGGAGCACTCCGGAGCTCACTTGCTGGAGCGACAAGAAAAGCACCGCAGGCGCCGATGCCATGAGAGACCGCCCTACTTCGGCATCGTCAAAGAGGAGCACCGGTATCTGTCTGGAGAGGACTAAGATCCCCAAAGCCGCGGGAAGACCTAACGCATAGGTGAGCGTGAGCGCTTTATTGACGCGGCGCGCTATGGCAGGACGATCCCGCAAGGCCATCGCTGCGGAGACTGAAGGCACAATGGCCATCTGAAACGCTCCCGTGAACACGGTAGGTATATTAACGAGAGACATCGCTCCCCCGCTAAGCTGTCCGTAAAGGCGGGTAGCCTCTTCTGTGCTGAACCCGGCTGCGTGCAGGCGTCCCGGTACGAGGCTGAAATCGATAATCCCGGTTATGCCGAACACGGCTGAAGCGAGAGAGATGGGAAGGGCGATTGAGGCTATAGCCTTGGCCGTCTCGCCCCACGAGAACTCGTCGGAACCGCCGGCGCCGGCCATAGCCCCGTACCCGGCACTCGCTCTTCGGTTCCCCCTCAATCCGGTCCCACGCATGCCGTTTCTTCCGAACCAATAGGCCAGAGCGGTATAAACAACTCCGACGGCCGCTCCAACAGCCGCCCCGAAGGTCGCTCCTGCCGCGGCGTACTCTATTCCTCTCGGCATGAGGGCAGTTGCCAAGAGAAACATAGTCGCGAGCCTGCCTAGGGCTTCCAAAACCTGCGAGACTGCAGGCACGGTCATTTCCTCAACTCCCTGGAACCATCCACGGAAAGCCGAGAGGACCGATGCAAGAAACAGGGCGGGGGATATCGCCTGGATAGACAAAGCGGCCCTCGGGTCATGGCCCATGCGGTTCGCTATCCAGGGCGCTGCCCGGAACAAAGCCAACGAGCCAACTGCCCCTAGCAGAGCCATCAGAACAAGCGAAACCCTGAAGGCCGCCAGTGCCCCGGCATTCTTCCCACGGGCGATCCGTTCGGCGACAACTTTCGAGATCGCAACGTTTAGCCCCGATGAAGATACGGTGAGGAGTGTTGCGTAGATGGGGTATCCCATTTGAAAGAGACCCATCCCCTCGCTCCCCAAGATGGAGTAGAGGGGGATGCGGTACAAGGCTCCGATCAGTTTGACCAGAAGACCCGCCACAGTGAGGATGAAGGCGCCCTTAACGAACTTGGTGTCTTGAGTTCCCATCGGCTTCTACCCCGAATATGAATGAAGGTGGCAAAATGCGCCACCTTCCCTTCGTGCGTGTCAGAGTACGTGCTGTGCTCACGTGCCGCACTCTTTCATACTACATTACACCAGGTTTGGGTTCAAAGAGAACCCGCTACTCTTCCATCTGCTTAGCTAGAAAGCCGGCTGCCGTTTCGGCCAATTTCAGTTCCAGTTCGCCGACGGTCTCACCCGGTTCCCTGGTACATATGATAACTGCGCCAATGGGGTCTCCTTCGGCGATGATGGGGGCTATTACTTCTGAGGTGAACTTGCACCCGGCCTCATCGTCGGTGATGCATTCCTTGCAATAACGGTCATCTCCGGGCTTGGTGATGAGGACAGGCTTTCTGTCTTCCATGATGCGTTCCACCGCTGGTGAAATACGCTTGTTAAGGAATTCCTTCTTTGGCGCTCCGGATACTGCGATTATCGAGTCGCGATCGGCAATCATCGCGATGTGGCCCGTGGCCTCGGCCAGCGAGTCTGTGTACTCCTTAGCAAAATCCCCCAGTTCACCGATGGGAGAATACTTCTTCAAAATAACCTCTCCGTCGCGGTCGACAAAAATCTCCAGGGGATCTCCTTCTCTAATCCTGAGGGTCCGCCGGATTTCCTTGGGGATAACGACCCTTCCCAGGTCGTCGATACGCCTGACTATGCCAGTTGCCTTCACGTGTCTACCACCCCCTCGCAGGTCACACCTGTCGTTTTCTAGTATATAGGCGTTTTGGGACGGTTATTCACCGCGGGAAAGGTGTAGAGCCAGTGTAAGACATTGTTCCAGAGGGGTACATTGAGAGGGCGAAAGAGGCACAGACAGGGCTTGAGTTCTCCTGTCAAACTCGGCGCCGGGAAACTTCTTGTGAAGCGCGGCGGCCTTGTCAAGGGGAAATAGGTGAGGCACTTCTACCTTGAAAACTATCTTCTCGCGACCGAGGACCACGTCTTTCTTGGCGATCGTAACTTGAGTAACGCCAATAGCTCCGGCGAGCAGCCGCAGCCTCGCGACGTCCAGAAGGTTCGCCACCTCAGGAGGCATCTCGCCGTATCGGTCCACCATCTCGGCCTTTACGTCTTCGAGGGCCTTCTCCGTCTCGGCTCCTGCTATCCTCTTGTAGAACGCGAATCTCTCTTTGATGTTGTTTATGTATGATTCGGGGATAAAGGCATCCACCGGCACCTCGACCGCCGTCAGAATCCGCTCGGTGCTCTCCATCTTCTGGCCTTTTAGGCTGCGCACCGCTTTGTCGAGCATGTTGACGTACATCTCGTAACCCACCTGAGTCATGAAACCGTGCTGCTCGGGTCCTAATAGGTTTCCGGCACCCCTTATCTCCATGTCCCTCAGGGCCAGTTTGAAGCCTGAGCCCATTGTCGTGAAATCGCGAAGGGCGTTGAGCCGCTGCTCGGCGACATAAGTCATTGAGCGGTCATGCCTGTACGTGAAGTACGCATAGGCGATGCGATTTGAGCGCCCGACGCGACCCCTGAGCTGGTAGAGCTGGGCCAGGCCGAGTTTGTCGGCCTCTTCGACGATTAGCGTGTTCACGTTCGGCAGATCGAGGCCCGACTCGATTATGGTCGTAGAGATGAGGATATCGTACCTTCCCTGGAGAAAATCCTGCATAGTGCGGGAAAGCTGGTGCTCGTTCATGCGCCCGTGAGCCACCGCGATACGCGCCTCGGGTACTATGGCCTGGACCCTCTGGAGCACCCGCCCGATCGAACGTATGCGGTTATAGACGTAGAACACCTGGCCCCCGCGCCGCATCTCCCGCCTGATGGCTTGCGACAAGAGAGACGGATTCATGGGGACAACGTATGTCTCAACCGGAAACCTTCCTTCAGGCGGAGTCTCTATTACGCTGATATCCCGGATACCGGAAAGCGCCATGTTCAGGGTCCTGGGGATGGGCGTGGCGGTTAGGGTGAGCACGTCGCAGTTCTCCGACAGCTCTTTGAGGCGCTCTTTCTGGGCCACACCGAACCTGTGCTCCTCGTCGATAATGAGGAGCCCCAGGTTCCTGAACGCGACGTCTTTGCTGAGAAGCCTGTGGGTCCCTATCACTATGTCAGCCGAACCGTTCCGGACATCTTCGACTATCTTCTTTGTCTCCTGAGCCGTCCTGAACCTCGACAGGCAGTGGATTGTGACCGGATGCTCTGCGAAGCGCCTAGTGAAGGTCGCGTAGTGCTGTTCGGCCAGGATTGTTGTGGGGACGAGGACTCCGACCTGTTTCCCGTCCATCACTGCCTTGAAGGCGCACCTCATGGCTACTTCAGTCTTGCCGAAACCTACGTCACCGCAGAGAAGCCGGTCCATGGGCACGGGCCTTTCCATGTCCCGCTTGATCTCTTCGGTCGCTCTCGCCTGGTCCTCGGTATCCTCATACTCGAATGCCTCTTCGAACTCCCTCTGCCACGGAGTGTCAGGCGAGAACGCGTGCCCCGTCCGCGACTTCCGCTTGGCCTCAAGGGTCAGGAGCTTTCTGGCCATGTCCTCAACCGACGCCTTAACTCGCGCCTTCACCCGGGCCCACTCGCCGGTGCCCAGTTTCTGCAGCTGCGGCGGTTTGCCTTCGGGGCCAACGTATCTCTCGACCAGGTCTACTTGATCGATCGGGACATAAAGGGCATCGCTGCCCGCGTAACGGAGGTACAGGTAATCCCTCGTGACGCCGTTTACCGTCATAGTCTTCATGCCCATGAACTGACCGATCCCGTGAGTGCTGTGCACCACGTAGTCTCCGGGCGACAGCTCCCGCCAGTCGAAAGAGGCCTTCTTTGCCCTCGCCTTGGGCTGGCGGACGTGAGTCCGGCCGTAGACTTCGGTCTCCGTGAACACGCAGAGGTCCAGAGACTCCAGGTTAAAGCCGTTCTCGCCACTCCCGAGCGCAAGAGTCACAACGCCTGCCTTGGGTTCGGCATCGATTGAGGGGACCGTGAGGTTCCACACTTCATGGCGACCAAAGAACCTTTCGAGCATTGCCAAGCGGTCACGGTTGCCGGCCAGGACTACTACTCTCTTCCCGCGTCGCAGGAGGTCCCTAACCTCTTCGAGGAAGTCGGGCCAGCGTCCGGCGAAGCCCACCTGCGTGGAAGTACCCGGCTCTACGATCTCACGGTATGTGACTCCCTCTGTAGCCGAAAGAACCAGCGAGAACATGACATGTGCCTTTTCGAAGAGGCCTGATACCAGCGAAGACGGGAGGTAGACCGATGCTTCCTTTGCCCCCATGGTCCCGGCGATCATGCGGGCCGAGGCTATCTCAGCGCCGATCTTCTCGAATTCGGACACAACGTCCCTGCACTTGGCAATGCGGTCGACCAGGAAAAGCCCTCCGGGCCCCAGGTAGTCGAGGATAGTGCTGCCGCCCAAGTCGGCTTCGCGCGAAGCGCCGTCCCTCTCATAGGGAGAATCCTTAGGCGGGGAATCGGTGGCCGGGGTGACCAGGATCTCTGTTACCGGGTCGATCGAGACCTGGCTTTCCACATCGAAAGTCCGTATGGACTCTATCTCGTCGAAGGCGAACTCAAGCCGGAAAGGCGTTTCGGCCGAGGGGGGGAATATGTCCAGGATACCGCCCCTTAAGGCGATCTGGCCTTTTCCTTCGACAGAAAAGACCCTCTCGTACCCTTCACCCACGAGGTCTCGCACAATGTCCAGCGGATTTGCCGGGTCTCCCTTGGCATACCGCCGGCACCCTCGCCGAAACCTCTCTGGAGACATCACATTCCGGACCATAGCCGTCGCCGGCATGACTACCACAGGGGGATGTTCCGCAGGACCGGAAAGCCGGGTCAAGCACTGGATTCGCATCCACAGGGCTTCCCGGTTGGTCTCGGTTTCGAAAGGCATGACCTCTCGCGCGGGGAACAGAAGTACCCGATCGGCGCCCAATAGGTCTCCCAGGTCCCGCTTGGCCGTGACTGCCTCCTCAGGACTGGGAAAAACAAGTACGGCAGGCTTGGAGACTTTGTGGACCAGCGCGGCCGCGACCGCCAGACGGGCATATCCTTCTGCGCCGGTAACCTGGACGGGGGTAACTCCCTTTTCCACCGCGCTGACCAGTTTGCCCACGCCCGGGCTCCCGGCTATTAGGTCGAGAAAACCGGGGTGGGACATCAGCGCCCACCGCTTTCCGGGACTGCGTCCAGTCCGTTGTAGTGGGCCATGGCCCAATCAATGCCCTTACACACGGCGCTCAGGGCGGCCTCGGCCGCAAGTCTCACGACTTCCGTGAGGATATCTCCATCTTCGCCGGAGAAGGGACTCAGGACATGCTCGGCGGGGTCAACGCCTCCAGGGGGCCTTCCGACCCCGATCTTGAGCCTCGGGAAATCCGAAGTCCCCGTTTCGTCGATTATCGATTCAATGCCCCGGTGACCGCCCGAACTCCCTTTTCTCCGGAAACGCACCTTACCCAGAGGAAGGTCCATGTCGTCGTGTATCACAAGGACATCGGCCGGCTGCAAATCGTAATCGTCCATGATCTCCGAGACGGCGAGGCCGCTCGAGTTCATATACGTAAGGGGGCGCACCAAGAGAAGGTCAACGCCCCCACAATCGGACAACGTAGTGAGCGCCCTCTCGGAGAACCCGTTATCGGTCCATGCCAAACGAAACCGCCCGGCAATCTCGTCGAGCACCATGTACCCCACGTTATGCCGGGTGTTTCTATACTTCTTGCCGGGATTACCCAGTCCAACAACGCATTTCATTATTCGGGTTCACCGGTCCCTTACGGGAGCCTTAGGCCGATCCTTCCGGCTCCTTCTCCGGCTCGCCTTCTTCCGGAGACGCTTCCTCTTCAGTCGCCTCCGCTCCTACCTTTGGCGAAACGGCGACCACGATTACTTCGGCAGCATCCGTAACCAGCCTGACATCCTCGGGCAAAGAAACCTCTCCCGCGGTCACTGACTCGCCCTGCTGCAAGGCAGAGACATCCACGGTGACATCCGCGGGGATATCTCCGGGCAAGCACTCAACCGTGACCTGCCTGAGCTGGCGCTGCAAAATAAGGCCCCTCTTTTCCAGGGCTTCCTCACCCTGCACCAGCACAGGTACATCGGCCCTGACTTTCTCGGTCATTGATATCCTGTGCAAGTCGATGTGCACCGGCTTACCGGTAAGCGGCTCGAACACAACTTCCTGGACCATAACATTGCCTTCGAAACCCAACCCCTCAACCGACACGCGATGGACTTGCGCGCTTCCGTGACCGGTCAGTTCCCTGAATGCCTTGACATCCACTGCGACCGCTATTGGCTCGATTGACTTCCCGTAGATGATTCCGGGGACGAGCCCCTCCTGGCGACACCGTCTCGCGGCAGCGCGCCCAGACTTCCTAGGCCTAAGTACGATGGAGGCTCCTGCCAAAGTACTTCACTCCTTCGAGACTCATCTAAACATCTCAGAGACAGAGCGTCCTTCGTGAATCCTGATGATAGCGTCTCCCAGAAGCGGTGCCACAGACAATACTTTTACCAGAGGACGAATCTCGGGTTCAATGGGAATCGTGTTGGTGACGATGAGTTCTGAGAAGGCGCACTTCTCGATGTTCTCCTTGGCCTTACCTGAGAACACGGCGTGCGTGGCGCAGGCCATAACCGACTTGGCGCCCATGTTCCGGAGCGCTATCGTTGCCTGCAAGAGACTACCGCCGGTATCTATCATGTCGTCGAGCAATATGGCATGACGGTCCGCCACCTTGCCGACGATATTCATGACTTCAGCGACGTTTGGCTGGGGCCGCCTCTTGTCGATAAACGCCACGGGTAGCTTGAGCCTCTCGGCCATATCCCTGGCTCTGGGAATGCTTCCGGCGTCGGGCGAAACGACGACGTAATCGGCGAGGTCCTTGTCCTTCAGATAGTCAGACAAAAGCCCTATGGCCGTGAGGTGGTCCACCGGGATATCAAAGAACCCTTGTATCTGCCCGGAATGAAGGTCGATGGCGAGGACCCGGTCGGCTCCCGCGTTTGTAAGGAGATTCGCGACAAGCTTCGCGGTAATCGGTTCGCGCCCGCGCGTCTTCCGGTCTTGCCTGGCATACCCGTAATACGGCATGACCGCGGTAATGCGGTCGGCCGATGCCCTCTTCAAGGCGTCTATGAGTATGAGGAGTTCCATGATGCTGTCGTTCACGGGGGTGCAGGTCGACTGCACGACAAAAGCGTCGGAACCGCGGACGTTCTCATTGATGATTACCTTTATCTCCCCGTCCGAGAACCTGCCGATCTCTGTGTCCGCCAGGGGTACCCCGATATGCTTGCAGATCTCTTCGCCCAGTGCCTTGTTTGTGCTACCCGAGAATACCTGTAACCGTTTGTCTCCATAAGGCGACAACTGCTTCTACCTCCCCTTCTCTCTTCTTTGCGCGACCCAGCCTTCTTTGACTACCTGTCTCTCGCGGGCAATTGCGAGCGAAAGAGGCGGGACGTCGTCGGTAACGGTCGACCCTGCCGCGACATAAGCTTCTTTACCGATGGTAACCGGAGCAATAAGGTTAGCGTTGCACCCAATGAACGCCCCGTCTTCGATAATCGTCCTGTGCTTCCTGGTCCCGTCGTAATTGACAGTAACGGTTCCCGCACCTATATTAACCCCCGCACCGATGGTAGCATCTCCCAGATAGCAGTGATGATGCGCCTTGGTCCCCTTGCCGAGCACGGTGTTCTTGACCTCGGCGTAGTTCCCTACCAAAACCCCTTCCTCCAAAGTGGCGTTTGGCCTGAGGTGGGAATAGGGACCTACCTGGACGTTCTTACCCACAAGGGACTGTTCCACGACTGAGAACCATATCCTAGAGCCGTCTCCGACGGTCGAATCGATTATCTCAGTACCGGGACCTATCACGCACCCGGACCCGACCTGGGTAGCTCCCCTGAGATATGTCTGGGGCTCAATGACAGTGTCGGGCCCAACTTCCACGCCGAAATCAATGTAGGTAGATGAAGGGTCCCGTACGGTGACTCCTTCCAGGCACATCCTGCGTAATATATCTCGCCGCACCACGTCTTCGGCCAGAGCCAGAGCGTAACGGTCATTTACTCCTTGTACTGCCTGAGCGTCCCCTGCCACATAGGCCGAAACCTGAAGGCCTCTCCCTCGGGCTATGTGGACGATGTCGGTCAGGTAGTACTCTCCCTTGGCATTGTCGTTGCGTACCTCGCTCAATAGATCAAACATAAGGCCGGTATCCACGAGGTACATCCCGCCGTTGGCTTCGCGGATCTCCGCTTCAGCCGTGGTAAGGTCTCTGGCCTCAACAATCCGCTCTACTCCGCCTTGCTCATTCCTGACCACCCGCCCGTAGGCACCCATATCTTGTGGAGTGAAGGATATGAGTGACAGGGCAGCGCCCTTGGCCAGGTGGTAGTCCCGGAAACCTTGGAGTAGGTCAGCGCTCAAGAGCGGGGTATCACCGTACAGCACGAGGAGCAAACCGCTTGAGCCGCCCAAAGCTTCTCTGGCGCACATAACCGCATGACCGGTGCCCTTCTGCTCCTTCTGCCACGCGAACTCAAGCAGTTCCGGTTCGGCTGCCCGGGGATTGTCCGGTACCCAGGTACGCCGGATAGATTCTATGACATCTTCACCCTTGTGGCCCACGACAACCACAATCCGATCAGGGTCGAGCGCCACGGCAGCATCCAGCACGTAATTAACCATGGGACGGCCGCAGATGGGAGAAAGCACTTTGGCGGCCTTCGACCTCATCCGAGTCCCTTCACCGGCCGCCAGTATGACTATCGACAGGCTATTGTCTGAAGGCATCTCAATCGCTCCCCAGGCATTATATCACTTTGCGAGTTTACGGCGGCAAAGCTCCAAGTCCGAGGGCTTGTCTACGTCGACTCCAACCTCAGGGCTCACATTAAGTATTGCCTTGGGCCTTAAGTTCAGGAGCCCGCCCACCTTCCGCTCCAGTTCGGCGACAGACAACGTCTTGAGCGCAAAGCGGAGGAGAAAGCCGGGACCGAGGACTGCCACCATTTTCACAGGCGACTTCCGGTACTCGATCATCTTCTCCGCCATGGGCCATGCCCTCTCCACAGAGGATTTCCTGACGAAGAACATGTTCCCTCCGGTGAAAGTGCCCTCTCGCAGCGTAACGTACGTCCTCTTCACTCCGGGAAAAGCTCTGTCGCAGTCGTCTTTCGATGACGCGGGGTAGCAAAAATCGGCGCCCGATTCAAGGGAACGCTTGAGGAGGTCGTCCACTATCTCCGGCGTGACCAGCGGGATGTCAGAGGCACACACCAGGACGCATTCGGTGGAGGTAGCCGCAAGACCCTTTCGCACATTTTCCAAGAGCCCATCGCCCGGCTCGACCAAGACCACCTTCGGCCCGGCATAGCGCGACAAGGCCTCTTCCGGGCCGACAAGATAGATAGTCCCAATCATCGGGACCGCCTTAAGCGCGTCCAGCACGTATGTCACCATCGGCTTGCCGGCTAGATCGATGTTGGCCTCCCACTTCTCGGGACTTGCTTCCCGGAGCCTCCCCGTGTTTTCCCGGCCTGCCAACACCACTGCGTCAACAGCCATTTTGTTCCACTCCCGTTCTCGCCACGATTATGTCTCTAACCTCCAGCTCCGATCCGGCCACCATCTGGCCCAACCTGAGCCTCATTTCCCGCGCCCCGGCCTCGGAAGGAGCTATTCCGTAGACTGCAGACCCACTTCCCGTCATAAGTGCACCCAATGCCCCGCACTCGTAGAACATCCTCTTCAACCGGGCAATCTCTGGGTTTAGCCTCATTGCGGCTTCCTCTAGATCGTTGAACAGCCCCCGGCCGATCTCCGCAGTGTCGCCACTGGAAAGCGCGTCGAGAAAACCCCGCACTCTGTCATCTTGAGAAGGCTCTCCGGGTTCCGAACCTTTGACAGCCCCCGGTGAGACGCACGGAAAATCGCTTTCCGCCTGCCTTATATCGTCCAAAAGGGCATACACCTGGCCGGTCTGAACTGGCGCGTTTGGAAAGGCGATGACAAGCCACATATTCGGGACGTGGACGGGAGTGACCTTCTCGCCTATCCCGACGCAGAGGGCCCCTTCCCAAAGCGGGGGTCTTGAGTTGCACCCCACCAGGAACGGCACGTCGGCCCCGATTGATGCTGCCAGAGATACCAGTTCGTCGGGGCGAAGCGCATGTTCGGGGGCAAGTAGGGAGTTAAGAGCAGACAAAACGGCGGCAGCGTCGGAACTCCCTCCGCCCATGCCTGCACCCCAAGGTATCCGCTTCTCCACCACTATGGAAACGCCCGGCCGGACTCCGGTCTTCTCTAGGAAGGCAGCGGCAGCGCGGTAAGCCAAGTTTTTGTGGGGAGGCACGTCGGGAAGCCCCGGGCAAGACAAGCGAATTGGAAGCGCTTCTTGGCTAAACTGCCTGTCTCCAACGGGCGGAAAGGCATTTGCTTCCGGCTCTCCGGCGCAGGGACGCGGCTCCAAGCCCACTGAAACGAGGTCAGACAGGGTGACGGGGACCATCACGGTCGCTAAGTCATGATAGCCGTCGGGCCTTCTTGCCCCGACGGCGAGAATGAGGTTTACCTTGGCATATGCCCTGTATTCAGTCGCAATTACACCGGTATTCACGCGCATAAATTCGGCACCCGCGGGCACGTTCCCTCCGCGAGTGCCGGCGCGTCTAGAATCTCACCTGCAAGAGGTCCAATACGTTCTGTATGCGCGCGAAGATGGAAACCGTGTCCGACCCGGCCGATAGCAGGCCGACCACCCGGCCTTCCTCGTTCAGCACGACCGACCCGCTGTCGCCCGGCTCCGCCATGTGAGTGGTCACGACTTGGTCCGAGAACACCGCGTCTCCCGTATCGCCCATGCTTATTTTGATGGTCGCCTTCACAACCTTGACCTCACCGCCGTTTGTCCCGGAAGTACGCCCGCTCTTTCGGACTCTGTCACCCACTGAAACCTCTGCTATGCCTTTCGGAACACCCAAGTCGATGATGTCCGGGACGATGATATCCCGCGACACGGGTCTGGCGACCGCGGCATCCACGAGGTTCTCGGTTCCGTAACTCTTGAAAACCTTGAATGCGTAGTTCTTCCTGAAGCGCCTCACGACGGCGTTCAGGATCTTTTCCACGGTCGCGGCAATCCTGCAGTCTGAAGACCCAACCGTCATTGATATGGGGACGAACCGGTACAGGTGGCCAACTACATCGTGGGGCTCACGCCCTGCGTCGTGTCGCCCTGGCTGCAGGATCGGGTCGCCTACCTTGGCCCTTCCGTCCTTGCCGTTTGTGGAGTTGGCCAAGACGTGGTTGTTGGACAGTATGAGGGGTTCGCCGGTCTTTATGTCGTATACGACGGCACCAAACGTACCTGCGGTGACCCTGTAGTGCCCGATACTGCTGCCGGGCCTTACGGGCCTCATCCTCTCAGTCCTGGCCAGGGCCCTTACATCTCCAACCTCTATGACATCGGTATCGGCATCGGCGATACTCTTTGGGACGATCTCTGAAGACCCCAGGTCTTTTTTCGGAAGCTTCTTCTTTACAAGAACCGTAACTGTCGGCTTTCCGATGCACTTTCCGCAAACGTGTTTTTCACCTTTTCCTACTCCGACGACGTTCGGCAGTTCGAGGATCCTCGGCGTAGACACCCGGAGAGCCTGCAGTACAGCGTCCATAGCCCTCCCTCCATTCTCCTGCGTAAGGCATGTGTAAACACCTTATGTCGCGTGAATGTCGGAGGTTACGATGGACAACGCCAAAGCGGGTGAGACGTGGGATTGGTATCTGGATAGCTTCTCTCCCATAGACTGCTTGGAGGAGGTTTCTAGAAGATGGTTATTGTGTTCACTTTGCTCTGGTCTCCGGAGGAGATGAAGACCATCAAACTGGAGTAGTTCCACAGAACGGGCAACGTGGGGGCACATTCATGTTCTTCAACACTAACAAATCATAGAGAGAAAAGCCACACAAAAAGAGGGGACCCCGGAAAACCGGGGTCCTTTCGGATGTCCTGAAAGCTTGAGGGCAGTTCAGCCTAGGACTTACCTATCACCGGCAGCGAATTCAAGTTCAACCGAGTCGGTGAGAACATCAACGTAGCTCCAGGATACGCACAGAGATTCCTCGTCATTGAACCTTATTACAAAGATGGAAGGGTAGGTCTTCTCCAAGACCCCTTCCCTCTCAAACACCCTTCTACGTCCCTCGTTTGCTCTAACCCTTACCCTTTCGCCGAGATGGCTATCCAGTTTTTCCCGGATAGCCTCGATCTGATTTTTCTGAACCACCGGCTATCCCTCCCCGAACTCCTACTTGGAGTACTTGTCGGCCACCTGAGAAGCACCGTAGGCATCGGGCTTTATCTTCGCTGCAAACCCGCTGCCCACGATCTCCTGGACAAGTTCACGGATCATGCTCTTGGTCTCTCCGTTCCTGCCCACGTCCAAGTGGATTTCAACGTTCAGATCCGAGTGCCCGTTGCGGGAGATCTCTTCCGCGAGCCTCGACGCCACATCTAGACTGAGGTGGGCTTCGTAGAATATCCGCTGTCTCAAACTGGGCATTTTCTTCACATGGGTTCTGGTGTAAAAATACCTTCCGCCCTTGCCCAATCTGTGAATTACCACTGCCGTCACGAAACACACGTCGTCACGAGTTTGAGAGTCGCTTCCCACTATGAGCTTATACGACGAATGAGGGTCCTCGGTCATATACTCGCAGATGTCCTCGAACATAGCGGCAAAAGACATCGGTCCTTTGGTCGGACTTACGAAGTACATCCTCTTCCCCTCCTTCGCCACCATGAATCAATCTTATCATTAATTGAGTTTTGCGGCAAATTTACTGACAATACCAGCTATATGGCGGGGAGATCACGTGTGTACGGGCTCCCGAACCGGCCAGAGGGCCTTGGCGAGGGCGACAAAACCCTCAACACCCAGGTCTTCCGGGCGCTGTGAGGGGTCAATGCCGGAGCTTTTCAGGGCGTCAACTGCAGCCTCTTTGTCGCGGATGATGCCTGTGAGTCCATTGGCCAGGGTTTTCCTCCTCTTGGAGAAGACCGAGCGGGAGATGTCATCGAGAAAGCGTTCTTGCTCTTCCGCTAGCGGAAAGGATTCCTTCATCCTAAGCGTCACTACGCATGAACCGACCTCCGGCTTGGGGAGGAAACAGCCGGGAGGAAGGCGCTTTTCCAGGGAGATGTCGGCACGGTACTGGCACCAAAGCGAAAGCCTTCCGAAATCCCTGGTGCTTGCGCGGCCGATCATCCGCTCGCCGACTTCCTCCTGAACTACGAAAGCCAGGCGGCTCCAGGGCGTCCTGGGAATGAGGGAACGGTAGAGCAGTTCGGAAGTGATGTAGTAAGGGAGATTACCCACAAGGGCCAGCCGTTTGTCCGGATGCTCTTCCCGGATCTTGCACCCGGTCAGGTCGGCGACCTCAAGGGCATCTCCCCAGATCCAAGTGAGGTTTGAGAGATGGCCGATCATCCGGGCGCTCGGGGCGGCCAGGTCGCGGTCCATCTCAACTGCGTAGACCCACTCTGCCCTCCGGCAAAGCTCTCTTGTGAGAGTTCCTATGCCGGCGCCAAGCTCCAAGGCAACCCAGGGGAAACCTTCGGGAAGCATCAGCGCGGCCACGCCTTGAAGCAGCCCCGGGTCTATCATGAAATGCTGGCCGAGCTTCTTCTTGGGGCTTATCTCGAACTCCCGGAGTATTTGACCGTAGCCTCGTCCCGGATCGCTCATCACTCGATCACGTATACTTTGACCTGCTTCCTACCCCACCTGAGGGCCTCTTCATGGGTTGCGAAACAGAGGTCCACGCGATTTCCCTTGATGGCGCCGCCGGTGTCGGCCGCAACGGCGAACCCGTAGCCATCCACGTAGACCCTGGAACCCAAGGGTATAACCCGCGGGTCAACCGCTATAACGCCTCGTTCCGCGGGGACCCCGGTGTGGGTGTAACCGTTGGCGTAAGGTCCGCAACACTTCGTGCAGGGGCAATAAGCTGTGGCCACCGCTTCTATGGCCCTCTCAAAGCGGATACTATCGCTGCCTCGGGTAACTTCCTGAAGAGTGCCTACGAGAAGCACCTGGGGAGAGGCCTCTCTAACCTGCTCTCTGGAGACCTGCTGCCTGGAGACTTCAACTCCGTCTTCGTAACGGACGTTGAAAGTCACCTTCGCAAGCCCTTCGGTGCCGCTCTTGTAGACCTTAACCAGACCGGCTTCCAGGGAACTGTCACTACGGCGCTCAATTGTGTAGGGAATAACTTCTTCTTCAACTACATTGGAGTATGTAACACGTACCACTCTTACGCGCCCGTCGTCGGGTACGGCCTGTTCCCTGGGAGGGATGACAGCATCATCGGGGCCGAGGCTGATCCCGGCCTGCGAGAGGATCTCGCCGACGGTCCTCTTGGCAGTCTCGATGGCGCGGACATTGCCGCCATCAGTCACAAAAGCAAGTGACGCTCTTACCACTTTGATATCTAGTCCCTGAGTGAGAGGCGCCTCCGGCCCGGGAAAGCAGTAATCGTTTGGCCCGAGGACCACATTGGCTTCGTTCAGCGCTTCTCCTACGGTGCGGGCAGATGTGTCGAGGCGGACAACCCTGTCCCAAGCGGTGATAGTAACGGTGTGACTGCCCTTGCCGGCGATTAGCGCGCAAGATGCGGCCAGAAGCGAGAAGAAAAGGAGCGCGATAAACATCAAGGACCAGGAGCGCTCATGGATGCGCGTCTTGGCCACTTGAGCCCAGCGCTGCATAGAATCCCTCCTCATGGCAAGCTTCGCCATGCCTGCCAGATCTCCTGCATTCTGCGTTTCCAATAACTTACAGGCTCGTCCGTCACCATATTGTACTCAAAGATAAGAGGGTTATGCGCCACTACAAGCCAAACGCCCGCAAGGAATTGTCCCTAGTTATCCTCCCTACAGTATACGGATCCTTACCAAGGACTGCCGCCAGAACGTCAAGCGTCTCTCTGACGTAGGCCGGTTCGTTTCTACGTCCACGCCGGCCTTCGGGAGGGAGATACGGCGCGTCCGTCTCAAGAAGCATACGGTCTAGTGGGATGTACTTCAATAGGTCCCTGAGCCCAGTGTTCTTACGGTAGGTGATGACTCCCCCGAGGCCGAGGTAACCACCCAGGTCAAGGCAATCTTTCGCGTAGGAACGGTTTCCCCCGAAACAGTGGAATATCGCAGGCCGGGTGATGCTGTGGTTCCGGAGTATGCGGATGGTGTCGTCCCAGGCGTCTCTCTGGTGGATGACGACAGGCAAGTCAAGTTCCTTGGCTGTTTCGAGACCCATTTCGAAACACTCCGCCTGCAAGGCGCGGGGGGAAAGGTCCCGGTAATAGTCGAGACCTATCTCCCCCACGGCCACAACCTTAGGTTTGCCTCCTCCAACAGGGCAGTGCTCCAAGATAAGGCCCCTGAGCTCTCTCCACGCCATAGATAAATCGTCGCACTCGGCCGCATTGTGCGGGTGGATACCTACTGCCGCGGCAAGAGCAGCCGTCTTGGCCAGATCGACAGCTCTCTTGGATGATAGAACGTCAAATCCGACCTCTATGAAGCCGACATTTGCCCGTTCTGCCCGCTCAAGTACGGCCTGCCTGTCGTCGTCGAACTCGGGTCCGGAGACGTGGGCGTGAGTGTCGATAAGGTCAGGATACGGGGCTTCCATTCTTCACTTTCCTGTCGACGGTGAGGACGGCCAGGGTCTCGGCGTCTTTAGACGCGAGAAGCATTCCCTTGGACTCGAGCCCACGTATTACCGCTGGCTTCAGGTTATACGCGATCACGATCTGTTTGCCCACGAGCTCCTGGGGATCGTAGTACTGGGCTATTCCCGCTACGATCTGTCTCTCTTCATCGCCGACGTTTACAGTGAGCTTCAAGAGCTTATCGGCACCCTGGACCTTCTCTGCCGTGAGCACCTCCGCGACTCTGAGCTGTACCTGGCGGAACTGGTCTATAGTGATGACACCGGTTTCTTCTTTAGCCGCTGTAGACGGTCCGGTCTTTGTTTCTGTCGCCTGAACGCCGCTATCTCCTGCCACAGATCGTACCTCCCCTACCTGTTCTTTTTCGCCACCCATCGCCTCGTCTTCCGCGGAGTCTTTGTCCTCTTTCTCAATCCGCGGGAAGAGGGGCTTGCCCCGCTTGGTAACCTGTCCGGGCTGGAGAACTCCCCATTCTCCCGCGCTGTCCCAGGAGTAGTTCTCAATCGGCTCCGGCATTCCGAGTGCGCTCCAGATGAGCGAAGGCGTGTTCACGAGGAATGGCCTTAGGACCGATGCGGTGATCCTCAAACACTCGCACAGGTAGTTGAGGGTCGTGCCCAGCCTGGAAACGTCCTTCTTGGCAAGGTCCCAAGGACTCACTTCATCGATGTACTTGTTGGCCCTGCCCACAACGTCCATGATACGTTCCAGCGCCGAAGATATCCGGAGGTGGTCCATTTCATCTTCGACTGCATGTTTGAGCGAAAGACACTTCTCTTTGAAATCCCTGTCAACCGCCTCTTCCCTTCCGGCCGCAGGAACTCTGGCTTCGGTGAACTTCCTCACCATAGTGAGTGTGCGGTACACAAGGTTACCGAGGTCGTTGGCGAGATCCGAGTTGATCCTGGCGATTAGCGCCTCTTCGGTGTAATCTCCATCGGCTCCGAACGGCACCTCGCGCAAGACGAAGTAACGGACTGCGTCCAGCGAGTACTTGCGAGTGAGCTCTATGGGGTCAACGACATTACCCATGGTCTTCGACATCTTCTTGCCGCCAAGATTGAGCCATCCGTGGGCAAACACCTGCTTCGGGAGGGGAAGATCGAGGGCCATGAGTAATATGGGCCAGATAACTGCATGGAACCTTAGGATCTCCTTGCCTATCAGGTGGACATCCGCCGGCCACCACTTCTGGAATCTCTCAATGTCGAACGGGTATCCCATAGCCGATATGTAGTTGGTCAGCGCATCGATCCAGACGTAGACCACGCTATCGGGGTCGAAAGGTACAGGAATCCCCCATCTGAATGTGGTCCTCGATATACACAAGTCCTCCAGTCCCATTTTGACGAATTGGACGACTTCATTTCTCCTTGAGACCGGCTGAATGAACTCGGGGTTCTCATCGATGTATCGGAGCAGCCTATCTGCGTATTTTGAGAGGCGGAAGAAGTAGCTCTCCTCCTGCACCCTCTCCAGCGGTTTCCCGTGGTCGGGGCATACCATCCCGGGGAACGACCTGGCCTGGGTCTCCGTGTAGAACGACTCGCAGCCTACGCAATACCAGCTCTCGTAATTCTTCTTGTAGATGTCTTGGTTCTCATAGAGTTTGTTGAAAATCCACTGGACCGTCCTCTTGTGGTCATCGTCAGTGGTCCGGATAAAGCCGTCGTACGTGATGTCCAAGACCCTCCACAGGTCTTTGATCTTGGCGACGATTCCGTCGACAAATTCCTTGGGCTGAAGTCCGACCGACTCGGCTTTTCGCTGGATTTTGAGTCCGTGTTCGTCGGTCCCGGTGAGGAAGAACACATCGTACCCTCTGAGCCGCTTGTACCTGGAAATCGCGTCGGCGGCTAATGTCGTGTACGAATGCCCTATATGAAGATCGCCTGATGCATAGTATATCGGTGTTGTTATATAATAGGTCTCACTCAAGAGCCGTTCCTCCTGACAAAGGATGCTTTCCGACATTCTAGCACTCTTATCCTAAATAAGAAAGTTTGTCCACCCCATCCAGAAACAACGTATTTTCCCTAAAATCTCTTGACGGTTTCTGGCACTTCTGGTATCTGTTCTATGATACCTGTTGTCGAAAGTTGGAGAAACCGGCGGGAGGTGATTCTGGGCATGATGAAATCAACCGGAGTGGTCAGAAAGGTCGACGAGTTGGGCCGAGTCGTTATTCCGATCGAACTCCGCAGAACACTAGATATCGGCGAAAAGGATTCTCTCGAGATCTATGTGGACGGCGAGAGCATTATCCTTAAGAAGTACGAGCCTGCTTGTGTCTTCTGCGGCAATGCGGCCGATGTAGAGATTTATAAAGGAAGACGAGTCTGCAAGCAGTGCCTGGAGGAGCTTTCGAGGATAGTCAAGTAAGCGCTTGGCTTTCAGGCTAGTAAGCACTGAGAAGCACTCATAAGAGAAAGAGAGCGAAAACACAGGTATCATAGGTAATAATGTACGGAGGCCCTTTCCAAAAGGCCTCCTTTTGATTTGGTTCTTCTGCAAGGCGAGCGTTTGGATGAGGATCAGCCTGCTAGGCGTACTACCACTACCCACTCGCCGAGGATTTTCTCTTTTTCGAGGCGAGCTGCGACCTCCGCGGCAGTGCCCATCAGCGCGCTCTCATGGACCTTGGTCATCTCGTGGCAGAGGCATACCTCGGCTTCCGGGTGGACGGAGGCCAGGTCCGATATCGCCTGGGCGAGCCGGTGGGGAGACTCGAAAAACACGGCGGTTACGCCGGGCTTCACCCACTCTTCGAAGAACGAGCGCCTCTGGCCCTTTTTCCTGGGTATAAACCCACCAAAGACAAACCGGTCGGCCGGAAATCCACTTAGGGAGAGCGCCGTTGTTATCGAAGATGGGCCGGGGACAACCCTGACTTCGTAACCGGCCGCGCGGACGGCCGCCACCACCCGCGCCCCGGGGTCCGAGATACAGGGCATACCCGCGTCTGAGACCAGAGCGAGCGACTTGCCTTGAGCAAGGGCTTCGAGCACCACTTCCGTCCGGACCCGCTCCACGTGCTCATAAAGGGAGATAACGGGCTTCCTGATCCCGAAGTGCGAGAGGAGTTTGAGGGTCCGCCTCGTGTCTTCGCAGGCAACTAGGTCGACAGTCTTAAGCGTCTCAATGAGCCGGAAAGTGGCGTCATCCAGGTTGCCTATGGGCGTGCCACACACATAAAAGATTCCCCGGAGGTTCTCTTCCTTCAAGCCTTCTTCTCCTCCACCTCTTCGACGGGGAACTCCTGGATCTTACCGCCCTCAAGCTCGACCGACAGGGAGCACTTCAGGGCATTCTGAGCCACTACTTTGCCTTCGCCTTCAGGGGTCAAAACGATGGCTCCGACAGCGGGGAGCGTGCTCTTCGCGTCTTCGTAGTGCTCACATTCAAACCTAAGACAGCACAAGAGCCGGCCGCATGTCCCGGAAATCTTCGTGGGGTTCAGAGACAGGTTCTGTTCCTTGGCCATCTTGATCGATACGGGCAGGAAGTCATTCATGAAAGTGGCGCAGCAGAGGGGCCTTCCGCACGGACCTATGCCGCCGGTCAGTTTGGCCTGGTCTCTCACGCCGATCTGGCGCAGCTCAACACGAGTCCTAAGTGACGAGGCCAAGTCCTTGACCAGCTCTCTGAAGTCCACGCGCCCGTCGGCTGTGAAGTAGAAGACGACTCTTGACCCATCGAAGGTGTACTCCGCATCGACGAGGCGCATCTCCAGCCCGTGATCGGCTATCTTCTGCCTCGCGGTCTCCATGGCATCTTGGGCCTTCTTGCGGTTTTCCTCCTGGACGACGAGGTCTTCGGGGGTTGCCAGACGGATTACCCTCTTGAGCGGCAATACCAGTTTCTCGGCGGGTACATCCTTGGGGCCGAGGACCACGGTGCCCAGCTCGATACCTCTAACTGTCTCCACCAGGACGCGGTCGTTCTGCTTGGCCTCTATATCGCCGGGATCGAAGTAGTAGATCTTACCCCTTTCCCGAAAACGGACTCCGACTACAACAGACATATGTTAACTCTCCTCATGTCACGGTTCTATGCTTAAGCGCCCGAGATAGGTCCACAAACAAGATCGCGAACGTAAGGAACGTATTAACATTCCTAGAGATCCTCTCTTTGGCTTTGAGGCACGTCTTGAGCGCTTGTAGATACGGCTCAGACGGGCCTTCGGGCGATCTTAGTCTCCTAACCAATTCTATCTCCAGGTCGTCGACAAAATCCACACGCCGGGAAATGTCCAGTTTCGCATACTTTTGGGCGGCTTCCACGGGCGACGACGCGAGTATCTCTTCCAAGAGCTCGGCGCCTCTCGTAGCCTTGCCCTCCTCTTCCAATAGCCTCATTGCCCGCTCCAGGTTTCCGCCTGAAATCTCCGCCACCTCGCCGGCCTTTTCCGGATCCACGCCGCGCTCGATCAAAAGCTGCTTTACGGCAGACGGGCTCATGGCCTTCACGGGGATCACCTGGCACCTGGAGAGTATGGTGTCCGGGATAGCGCCCGGGTTGGACGTTGTGAGCAAGAATGTCACGTACGCAGGCGGTTCCTCGAGGATCTTGAGGAGAGCGTTTGAAGCCTCGATGGTCAGACTATCGGCATCGAGGATGAGGAACACCTTGCGTGAGGACTGATAGGGCCTGAGGAGAGCTTCCCGCAGTATTTCGTGGGATTTCTTGATCTTGATGCTGGCGCCTTCCTTCTCCACAACGTAGAGATCGGGATGGTTTCCTGAACTTACAAGCCGGCATGACTTGCACGTCCCGCAGGAGCGCCCCTCATCGGACGGTGACTCGCAAAGGAGAGTAGAGGCAAAATGCCTCGCTATCGCGTCTTTTGGAGAACCTTTTGGGCCTTTGAAGAGATAAGCGTTGGAAACACGCCCGGAAGAGACCACTCGGCAGAGCAGCCTTAGCGCCACCTCATTGCCGGGCAATGAACCGAAGAAAGTGCCATCAAGAGAAGCATCCAGCATTAGATCTTCAGGAATCTCTCCACGGGTACTATGAATACCGTTGCTCCCCCAACCTTAACTCCGATGGGGTAAGGGACGTACGACTCTCCCGGGCCGGTGGGCGTGACGGGGGTTACAAGCTGCTCCCTAGCCCTACAGGTCTTCCTGATTATGTCCAGCACTTTCTCGGTATCTCCGTTCTCAACTCCAATGAGGATGGTTGAGTTGCCTTCGCGGAGAAACCCGCCCGTAGACGCGAGCTTCGTTGCGCCGTACCCCGCTTTCATGAGGCTCTCCATGAGCCCGGGGGCATCCTTATCCTGTATCACAGCGATTATAAGTTTCAACGGCGTCACCTCTCTTGAGCCTTGTCTATGAACTCCAGAATCACAGACATCACGGCCCCGAAGACTTCGTCTTCCGTCAATGACGCGTCGACGACTCGTATGCGTTCCGGGTACCTTCGGGCGAGGTCCCGATAGCCTTCCCTGACCCTCCGGTGGTACTCTTCATCTCTGGATTCGATCTTGTCTTTCTTCTTCGGGCCGAGTCTGGCGTGAAAGACTTGAGGGTCTTTAAGGTCAAGGACAAACGTCAGATCCGGAGTTAAGCCAACGGTTGATATCCTGTTAATAGTTTCTATGTCTGGAATAGGGATTCCTCCCGCATACCCCTGGTAGACGGTTGTGGAGTCGAAGAACCTTTCGGAAAGCACTACTTTCCCTTCCAGGAGAGCGGGAGCTATCACCCGTGCCACGATCTCGGCCCGGGCGGCGGAATACATAAGCATCTCAGCGAGGGGCGTCCTCTCGGGGCCGTTCGGGTCGAGGAGAAGCGATCTCACCAGTTCGCCAAAAGGAGTCCCGCCGGGCTCACGGGTGGTCAAGACATCCACGCCCCGCTTCTTAAGAGCCTCGGAGACCCACTTTATCTGGGTGGACTTCCCCGAGCCGTCACATCCTTCAAACGTTATGAAGATTCCACGCAATATACCCTCATCTCGCCTTCTCCACCCCTAATACCGCGCCCCAGCACGTTGAACCCGGCCTTTCGGGCGCTTACGATGTATTCAACAACTTCGGGGTCTATCCTCTCTCCGGGCGTGATGAGAGGCGATCCTGGAGGGTATATGACGACTGTGTCTGCCGAGATCCTGCCGGCAGCCTCTTCCACGGGGACGGGCCTGGCTATCGATAGGAAAGCCTCCCTGAGAAGCATGGTCCTCTCAGGGCGGGGCATTGTCCCGGAGAGCAAGGCAACCTCATCTTCAGAAGCCGCGGTTCCTTCATCCTGCGCGCCCTCAGGTCCGGCCGGGAAACGTTCGGCGAGAGCTCTGAAAGCCCTCTCGATAGCGTCCACATCTCCTATCCCGTGAGCGCCGGAAACAAGCATGAGCACGGATTTCGGCCCCGACATTTCGGGGATGATATTGCACTCGTCAATAAGGAACTTGACGGCTTGCGGACCCGTAACGGGCAGGTCGTTAAGTAGGACCATGAGTTTGGAGGGGTCATGCTCCACATCTTTCGACTCGGCCGCATGCCTGCCGTACCCTGCCACTGCCAGCCCCGGGATCGCCGAGAGGCGCCTCGCAAGCTCCAGTGCCATCTCAGTGCCCCGGTTCACCCAACGGCCTCCGTCCTTGTCGAGCACCTCAACTGCTTGCTCGATTGAGGACATAAGGATGTAAGATGGGGACGTTGTCTGGACGGCCCTCAGGGCCTCTTCCACCGCCTCTTGGAGGCCTGGGAAACGAGAGTTCGCTCCCATGCCGAGGTGAAGCATGGCCGTCTGGGTATATGCTATTGTGGTCTTGTGCAGACCGTGGATGACAAGATCCGCTCCTTGCCTTAACGCAGGACGGGGCAGGCCCCTGCCTATGGCGAAGTGGGGCCCGTGGGCCTCGTCGACGACAAGGACCATCCCCCTGGCATGCACTTCTTTAGCCAGTCGAGAAATGTCTCTCGCAAAACCCGAGTAGGTCGGGTTTATTGCAAAAACAGCCTTGGGCAGGGGTTCGCCCCGCCTCTCGATTTCTTCGAGGGCCGCCTCGAGGCGCGGCCAGTCGAGCGGCATGTAAACGCCAAACTCAGCGCTGTATTCAGGCCAGACAAAAACCGGCTCCATTCCCGAAAAAACCAGTGCGGAAACCAGCGACTTATGGACGTTTCTGGGAAGGAGCACTGTACCTTCTCCAAGGGTCATCCTCACGGCCAGGAGGGCCGCCTGGATACCGGAGGTGGCGCCGTTAACCAGGAAGTGGCTGCGTTCCGAACCGAAAAGCGCTTCGGCGCGCCTCTCCGACTCCCTAATGCATCCGGTGGGATAGTGCAGGTTGTCCATGCCCGGCGCTTCGGTAAGGTCCAGGGCCCGGAGCTCATCGAAGAGGGCCTCCGCCCACTCGGTTGACCCAGGGACGGGAGTTGGGACCTGAGTGTCGCTAGATGCGTTGCTGCTTATGGTGGTAATGCCTGAAAAAGCTTTCCGGCCCTTGTGTCCCGGCATGTGCAGCCTGACCGGATTGCGCCTTGCATAGGAGCACGCTGCTCTTATGATCCCGTTGTCCATCGCTCGCTGTAGTTTCCTCCTGGAATCTTGGTATCCTACCAACATTATCCACAAGAACTGCCACTTATCCCCAGAGTTGTCAACAGGTCGTGGCACCCTTCGACGCTCATTGACGGCATCGCCGTAGGTTCCATTGCACTAAGGTACCATGACCGGCACTGCATGTCGACTACCGGGAAAATCTACACATATGCTGCGAATAATGGAGCGAGTCCGTGGCAGCGGGCGGGATCCCGCCAAGCGTCATTCAAGCGTCACTGGAACCACGGTTTTGTCCTCCACTAAAAAGCAAAACCCCGCTCATTTTGCCACGAGCGGGGCTTTCAATTTAGATCCGGCAGCGTCCTACTCTCCCGGGTAAACCCAGTACCATCGGCGCTGGAGGGCTTAACGGCCGTGTTCGGAATGGGAACGGGTGTGACCCCTCCGCCATCGCCACCGGAAACTTTTC
>Ga0134103_1000090_pt1 | contig 118412 bp, 103 predicted proteins | sample 14_taG_2_FD_94445 | JGI IMG/M metagenome (GOLD analysis project Ga0134103, IMG submission 94445) | Switchgrass degrading microbial communities from high solid loading bioreactors in New Hampshire, USA - 14_58_20_212_A1 metaG | ecosystem: Engineered > Bioreactor > Semi-continuous > Anaerobic >...
AATACCTGCAAAGCGGGCAAGAACCGTATATTCTTTTCTGAGGAAGGTTGCAGCACCCTTACGAATAAGGTCACTGACTTCTGCAATTCTTTTGTTTGAAGACGGCTGTTTTTTTACCCATTGATACAACCATGCCGCAAACGCAAAGGCTGCCACAGAAATGACGATTGACAGGATTTCAAAGGCCGTTTGGTTCATAAAAACACCTCTTCACATTATTAAATTCTAAAAGCCGAACGTAATCAATGATATCACTTTAGCATATGAAGTTCAATAATTGTAAGCGCTTACACTGGAAAAAAATTTTTCTTGACATAAAACAACAGTTAATCCGCTTTTATGCGTTCCAAACTTACAATTGATAAAGCAAAAAAATGTATGGTACAATTGTAAGAAAAAGGAGTTGAATATTATGTTTTGTAAAAAATGTAATCAGCAGATTAATGAGGGCAGCAGGTTTTGTACTTATTGCGGCAGTCCTGTCGATGAGAGTTTCAGCGCAAACCAGGGCAATTACGGGGCAAAATCCCTCAACTACAAAATCTTCGGCGGAAGTTTTCCCGCAGTATCCATCCGCTTGAATACAAATGAAAGCATATACACCCAGGCAGGCGGGATGACATGGATGGATACCGGTATCACTATGGAAACAAATATGCAGGGCGGATTTATGAAAGGTCTTGGCCGTATGCTGTCAGGTGAATCGCTGTTTATGGCTACATACACTTCACATGCTCCGAACCAGGAGATAGTTATTGCAAGTACTTTTCCCGGTTGTATTCTGGATATTGATATCGGCCGCTGTCCGATAATAGCCCAAAAGAGTGCTTTTTTATGTGCACAGCCAACGGTGGAATTAAGCACTTACATAGCCAGAGGACTGAAAGCAGGCCTGATCAAAATTTAAAGCTACAAAAAGTAAAGATGTAATGATGTCATGAAGTCGTTTTAATTAATTTATAAACACATTATCGGTATCAATTTGAAATATAAACAGAGTAACCTACAGGCATGAAACAATTTATTAGTTACATATTCATGTAAAAATACAGTAAAGCATGAACCATATATTTATGATTGATGATTTTATAATTTTGCTCTTGGGTGATGAAAAAGATTATCTTTACCATCAGCGTACGGATATCCAAAACCGACGTTATAAAGGTATTTCCGGCATAAAGAATCCGAGTATTCGTGTCTCGCTGAATTTCCAATTCTATTTGAACACTATTTATGTCATGGGCGATATGCATAAAACCTTGTGACATCGCTCTTATATGACTGTCAAGTTCATTTTCCTTGTATATGATAAGCTTCTTTATATAAAGGCTCGGCGTGGGAGTATCAGTACGCCATCAATAATGCCGGCTTTACTGGGTACAGTGAGCGGTGATCAACACCGGTGTTGACAATTAAGTCCGGCAATGATCGGAAACTTAGGTTCGAAAAACATCTTAAGTCTTTCGGAGACATAAAAATAACAAATGGGGTATAAGGTAAACCATATTCATTGAAAAGATGATAAAAACTGTGAAAAAAACCTTTAAAAATTGACTGAAAGAAAACACTGTAAGTTCTTAATTTGCCAGCGGTAAAGAGTATAATGTTAAAAACTTCATTTCTTTTTCCAATCCACCAAATCTTCTATTAATGTCAGAATACATTTTTTCCGGGAATTCAAAAATCCTATACTCCATCTGTATACCTCCTTGTTCCTGTAAAATTATTATTTTGAAACAAGTAGAAAAAATGATTGAGTTAATGGATCAGACTGAAAATTTTTGCGCTCTATACTGCAATCCTTTAATAAGAAAATTAACACAGGAAGAGTTTTTGATGCAGAAGATGGATTTGATGTCATGAAACAACCGACTGTTAATATTATTTTTACATATTTCCTGAGGGATAGCTTTGTCAATGATTCCTGGAGTGACAAGCAATATTGGCGTATAAACAAAAAGGACCTGAAAGAATGTTGGAAAGACTATAGTTAAAATCATGATGTAATGACGTCGTGCCGAGAAGATAGGTTTGATGCCCCGGCAGAAAAATAAACTCTTGATCCGTGAACCATATAGTTGTATGACGGGCTGAAAAATTTAAAAGCGGAATTTTCAATAACCTTGAAAATTCCGCTTTGGCAGGGGAGACAGGATTCGAACCCGCGGCCCACGGTTTTGGAGACCGGTACTCTACCAGCTGAGCTACTCCCCTCTGTGTGACGAATTAAAGTATACAATAATTATGCATGAAATGTCAATATGAAACATAAGGAATTTGTAAAGTACGGTCTGTGCTGCCTTTACAAGCTGTTAACCTGTAAATTGGAAAGCCCAGGCTTGAGAATTTATCCTCATACTCTGTTGTTACATTTCCATCGGCAAAAGGACTGTTGTGCAGATCATACGTAACATCCCTGAGAGTTAAACCTGCTGATTCAAACTGTTCAAGGGAAAATTCAAAGAAATCCCTATTATCGGTTTTGAATATTATAATGCCGTCGTCTTTCAATACCTTTTTATAAAGTTCAAGAAATTTCAGATTTGTCAACCTGCGTTTAATATGCCTTTTCTTGGGCCATGGATCAGAGAAATTCAAATATATGCGCTCCAGTTCTCCTGCGGTAAAATACTCAAGCAGGTTTTCTGCATCAGCATTCAGGACGGCAAGGTTTGGTATTCCTTCTTCGGGTAATTTCTGCACCAATTTGCCAAGTACGGGCAGGAATTTTTCCATGGCAATATAATTGATATTTTTATTCCGCTCTGCAAGGGTGGTAATAAATTTGCCCTTGCCTGACCCGATTTCCATATGTATTGGGTTGGTATTATGGAAGTATTCCTCGGCCCATTTTCCGGCCAATTTGTCTGGTTGTTCGATGAAATTCGGATGGTTGTAAACAAAATCCAGGGATTTTGGAGCATTTCTGATCCTCAAAATCAATGGCCTCCTTTAATGCATTTTACCCTTCACAGAAAGGGTTGTTTTTTTCATTAACACTTGATGATGTATTACACCCAAAAATATCAAAGCAAAATCTATTATACTTGTTATGTCCGGTGTTGTAAATAAAGAAGAAGCCGGTGAAATGGATAATAACAAATGAATGGGCTTACAGAATAATTAAGTTGAAGTTGGGATGTTTTCTGTTATAATTACATATGGGCCAAATCAGGCAGCTATAGCATTCTGCAAGTAAAAACCGGAAGGAAGGTACTGATGAGATATAAATTAATAGCCGTTGATATTGACGGTACGCTTGTAAACAATAAAAGGGAAGTAACACCACGAGCAAAAGAGAAAATACATGAGGCAATTGACAGGGGAGTAATCTTCACAATCAGCAGCGGAAGGCCTATACAGGGTGTGGAGCTGATAACCAGGCAGCTGGAGGCAGATGTTCCTGTTATAACATACAACGGTGCCATGGTTATTACCGGTGAAAGCAGAAAAATCATCTATTCATGTACAATGAAAAGGGATGATGCTTTACAGGTTGAAAGGCTTGGAAGAGAGCGGAACACAACCATTGCCATCTGGGCTGAGAATAAGCTTTTTGTCAACCGTACCGATGAACGCGCGGCAAAATACAGCCAGCTAAGCGGAACCGAACCAAAGTTGTATGAAGATGTTGAAGAGCTTATAGCAAAAGGGATAAATAAAATTCTATGGTACGATGAAGTCGAGCGCATTAATGAGTTTCAAAAAGAGCTTAAGGGTATAGTAAACCCTACGGTCAATTTTCATACATCTCAGCCTTTTTTTCTTGAATTTGTTGATGTAAACGCTTCAAAGGCAATAGCCCTTGAAAAACTGGGTGAGTTTTACGGAATAAAAAGAGAAGAAATGATTGCTATAGGTGACGGCTTTAATGATTTGTCCATGATAGAATATGCAGGTCTTGGTGTCGCCATGGAAAATGCTCCGGAAGAAATAAAGCAGGCGGCTGACTTTGTAACCCTGTCCAATGATAATGATGGTGTGGCTTATGTAATAGAAAAGTTTATATTAAACGATAAATAATATGAAGTGTTTAGCCCTTATTTTGCAGGATCTTGATTTAATTCATGCAAAATAATATATTATTTATGTGGTATATACTAATTCATGTGCTTATGCATCATTGTATACAGAGTTACTTAATGAATTTACAGGGATGAATGATTATGGATAACTTGATAAACTTAATGAAAGAAAAATATCCTGACTTTAGCAAAGGCCATAAAGCAATAGCGACATATATTATCAATCACTATGATAAAGCGGCGTTTATGACTGCAGCCCAGTTGGGAAAAGAAGTTGGTGTAAGTGAGTCAACCGTCGTGCGCTTTCCTGCCGAGCTGGGGTTTGAAGGTTACCCTGAACTGCAGAAAAAGCTGAAAGAACTCATCAAAAGCAAACTGACGTCTGTTCAAAGGCTTGAGGTTTCTGCCGGCAGAATAGACAAGGATAATGTGTTAAAAAGCGTTCTCCATTCGGATATGAATAAAATTAAAATGACGCTGGAAGAAATAGATGAAGAGAATTTCAGCAAAATAGTGGAAGAAATTCTTAACGCCAAGCATATTTACATTCTCGGTGTAAGAAGTTCCGCATCGTTGGCAAGCTTTCTGGGTTTTTATTTCAACCTGATTTTCGAAAATGTCAGATTGGTACATACCACCAGCGTCAGTGAAATGTTCGAACAGATTCTGAATGCGAAGGAAGGGGACATTGTTATCGGAATAAGTTTTCCCAGGTATTCCCGGAGAACAACGAAAGCCCTGCAGTTTGTAAGAAAGCAGGGGGCCACGACTGTTGCTGTTACCGACAACCCGAGTTCTCCGCTGGCGAAATGTGCAGATTATTCCATATTTGCAAGAAGTGATATGAACTCTTTCGTGGATTCGCTGGTTGCTCCGCTTAGCATTATAAATGCGTTAATTGTGGCGATAGGATTGAGAAGGAAGCAGCAAATCCAGGACACCTTTGAAAAGCTTGAAAGGATATGGGATGAATACCAGGTTTACGAAAAGGACGAATAACTGTTCATGTTTTAATTTAACAGTTTTACGGAAAAACTAAACTGTAAATATATCGCAAAATGGTGCTGAATCAGATGAAAAATGTAGGCGTTATCGGAGCAGGTGCAGCCGGTTTGATTGCCGCTGGCAGAGCAGCAGAACGGGGGCACCGTGTTTTTATATTTGAGAAAAATAAGATGGCGGGCAGGAAAATCCGGATAACCGGCAAGGGTAGGTGCAATCTGACCAATGATTGCGATATTAACACCCTTATTTCCAATATACCCGGAAACGGGAAATTCCTGTATTCGTCATTCAACCTGTTTTCAAATAAAGACATTATCGATTTTTTTGAGAAGATGGGCCTCAGGCTGAAAGTCGAACGGGGCAACCGCGTTTTTCCCGAATCCGACAATGCAAGGGATGTTGTTGACGCCCTTTTGAAATATGCTTCCGCACAAAATGTTCATTTCCATTATCAAACCAAAGTTGACGAAATACTCGTTAAGGACGGGCGTGTGACAGGTGTTGTACTTTCAGACGGAACCGACAGAAATCTTGACGCGGTGATACTCGCCACGGGTGGATTATCATACCCGGGAACCGGTTCCACCGGGGACGGGCACAGGATGGTGCAAAAGCTTGGACATACAATAACTCCGCTGAAACCTTCCCTGGTTCCGTTGACGGTTAAGGAGGAATGGGTTAGGGACCTGCAGGGGTTATCGCTTAAAAATACGGCCATCAAACTCGTCGACAGGAAAGGAAATATCATATACAGCGATTTCGGTGAAATGATGTTTACCCATTTTGGTGTGTCAGGTCCGGTAATTCTCAGTGCAAGCCGGCATATTTTAAAATACGGATATAAGGACGTGTTTCTTTCAATTGATCTGAAGCCGGCTTTATCCGAGGAAAAACTTGATAACAGGATTCAAAGGGATTTTGGGAAATTCTCCAGGAAAATGTTTAAGAATTCTCTTGATGAATTACTGCCAAATCTTTTGATTCCTGTTATTGTACGATTAAGCGGGATTCCGTCCGAAAAACCCGTTAACCAGGTTACCAGGGCCGAAAGGCAGAAACTGGTTTACCTTTTAAAAAATCTGACATGTGAAATAACTGGCTCCCGTTCGTTTGATGAGGCCATAGTAACAGCTGGCGGAGTCAGTGTTAAGGAAATTGACCCTAAAACCATGGAATCAAAATTAATAAGGGGTTTGTACTTTGCAGGCGAAATAATGGATGTTGATGCATATACCGGAGGGTTCAACCTTACTATTGCCTTTTCAACCGGATATACTGCCGGAAACAGTGTTTAATCACATATAAAACAATGCTTTCACCGGTTAAGGTTTAAAACATATGGGGATGGATAGAATATTTAAGAGTTTATAATAAAAAGCCGTGTGAAAGCATGAAATTTAACTGGGTTCTTATTGTAGTTTCAATTATCATGTGCATTGTACTTATTAGTGTGCAGGTTTTCAGAAGTTACCCTCTAGGTGTGGAAATTCCTGGAGATCCATACCTGGGCAGTCCGTTGTTGCCTTACCAGTCTTTAATAAAGTATGGCAGCATAACGCTTGATGTTATAGGTCAATATAAGCCGCACGCTGTAATGCTTTTCAAGAACGGTGATCGATTCCTTCTGGTTGAACAGTTTCCTGTCACTGTTGAACTAATGGACGGTGACGTGCTTGAAGTTTGGGTCCTGGAAGAACTTCCCGGTGCTGCGCTTATAACAAGAAAAACATCCGATAATGTAAAACTCAAGTATTCCAGGACGTCAATACCGCTGGAAAAAGGATTGCACCGTATAGCTAAGGTGTTTGTCAAAGATTAAAATTATATAATCAAAAGGGTTATCCTTGTATTCCCCGGTCCGGTTTTATATAATGATAAATGTTGGTATAAATATCTAACTCTGTTGTTCGGTAGCGGAGGAGTGTTATGAGTGATTATAATTACGAATACGGCAGTAAGGATATTGTCAAAGCTGCTATATATATGGCCTTGAGTGGGAGCAGGGATGAAGAAAAACACCTGAAAAGCCAATACGGCGAAAAGGGTATAAAATGCTGTGCGGTTGATTACGGCGGCGATTTTATAACATCAATTGTTAAAATTATTGAAAGAGCCGTGGTTTCTGCAAAACGTGAAGGAGTTATTATTGAAAGCCATGCCGAAGAAGGAGCTGTTGCAGGTGCCACAAGGGAGGCATTGAACCAGATCGCCAATAAGGCAATCGGCCTGAATATAGGCGGTAAAATAGGTGTTGCACGGTATCGTGATCACGTTGCTGTTTGCGTATTTTTTGGCATAGGTCTGTTACATCTGAATGAAATATCAATAGGAGTAGGGCACAGGGTGGTTTAACCACTTAAAATAAACGTTATGGAGGAGTTTTCTGTGAAGAATATACAGATAGCCATAGACGGACCTTCAGGGGCCGGAAAAAGTACAATGGCGAAAATTGTTGCCAGGGAACTGGGAATTCTGTACCTTGATACAGGAGCAATGTATCGTGCCGTAGCGTTGAAAGCAATTCGTTCAGGCGTTGATACAAAAGACAGCAGGGCTCTCGCTGAAATGGTAAAGGATATAGATTTGCAGGTTAAATATGAAAACGGAGTTCAAAAAGTTATCCTTGACGGAGATGATGTCACAGAAGAAATACGTACACCGGCTGTTACCGTAGGTTCATCCGACGTGGCGGTAAACCCTGCGGTCAGGGACAAGATGGTGGAATTGCAGCGGGAGATTGCAAAAAAGAACAGTGTTATTATGGATGGCCGTGATATAGGAACCAATGTACTGCCGAATGCCGATGTAAAAATATTCCTTACAGCTTCCATAGAAGACAGGACAAAAAGGAGATATGAGGAACTCAAGGAAAAAGGTACGCTGAAGCAAACCTTTGAGGAATTGAGACAGGAAATGGAATACAGGGACAAGAACGACAGCAGCAGGGCGTATGCACCTCTGAAAAAAGCAGACGATGCCATTTTATTGGATACAACCGGCTTTTCGGTTGAAGAATCTGCAAAAACCATTCTTGATATCATAAAGTCGAGGATTTGAATATGTTTTATTGGTTTGTGGTTGGTTTATGCAAAATTTTCTTTTCGGTTTTTTTCAGAGTTGAATACAAAGGTCTTGAAAATGTACCTGAAGAAGGACCTTTAATTATATGCTGCAATCATATAAGCCTGTTGGATATGTTTTTATTTGGCCACCGCATACCAAGAAAGGTGCATTTTATGGCCAAGAAGGAATTGTTCGGTATACCGCTTGTGAACGTTGCCATTAAAGCCCTTGGGGCATATCCGGTGAACAGGGGCCATGGTGATCTTAATGCGGCAAAGACCACTTTACAGTTATTGAATGAAGGCAAGGCAGTTGGTATATTTCCCGAAGGGACTAGGAGCAAGAAAGTAAAAGGAAGAGTCAGGCCAAAAAGCGGTGCGGTATTGTTTGCCATTGAGTCAGGCGCACCAATTCTACCCGTCGGAATTTTCGGAGATTACAGGATATTCTCAAAAATGAAGGTAGTTTACGGCAAACCGTTCAAAATAGAATGGAACAATGGTGAAAAAGCTGTAAAATCAGATTTGCAGAACCTGGTTGATGGCCTGATGGACAATATTTACTCTCTTGATCAGGAATAAAGGAATTTATACCGGAGGGAAGGATTGATGGGAAAAATCATACTGGCAAAAACAGCAGGTTTCTGCTTCGGTGTTGACAATGCGGTAAAGCTTGCATTTCAGACTTTGGAGAAGAATCCTGGCAGTACACGTATTTTAGGGGAAATAATTCATAACAGGCAGGTATTGGAAATACTTGAGGAACAGGGTGTAAAAACAGTTCATGACGCAAGCCGGCTGGAAAGCGGTGACCATGTTGTTATAAGAGCGCACGGAATCGGTGAAGCTATATATGACGAACTGAAAAGCAGGAATGTCATAATTCATGATGCAACCTGCCCTTATGTTAAGAGAATACATAACCTGGTAAGGCAACAGCATTCCGAGGGATGTACCATAATCATTGTGGGTGACAGAAATCATCCGGAGATAATAGGAGTTAACGGATGGTGTGAAAACAAAGCTTATGTGGTTTCGAGCGCAGAAGAAGTGGAAGACTTGCCCGATATTTCCAATTGTGTATGTGTTTTTGCACAGACGACTTTAAAACCTGAAAAATATGATGAGATTTATGAAATTATTAAGAAAAAGTTTGCAAATACCCTGAAATTTGATACAATATGTAATGCGACTGAAAAACGACAACGGGAAGCACGCGAAATATCCGGAACTGTTGATATAATGATTGTTATTGGCGGCAAAAACAGCTCTAATACACAAAAATTATATGAAATATGTTCTGAAAACTGCCCGTTGACATATAAAATTGAAACCGTGGCGGAGCTACCACCATTGGATATAAAGAATATCAACACTATTGGGATTACTGCAGGGGCTTCTACACCCGACTGGGTAATCAAGGAGGTTATTGAAACAATGGAAGAAATGATGAACAAACATGAGAATGAAATGTCTTTCAAAGAGGCATTCGAAGAATCCGAGGTAAACAGCCTGCGGGCCGGTGAAATTGTAAAGGGTCGTATCATTGGGTACAATACCAGCGAAGTCTTTGTTGACCTTGGTTATAAGGCAGATGGAACTATTTCCATGGAAGAATTCCTGGATGATCCTGATTTTGACCCTGAAAAGGATTTAAAGGAAGGGGATGAAATCCTCGTTTATATAACTAAAGTAAACGACGGAGAAGGTAATGTTTCTCTTTCCAAAAAGAGAGTGGATTTAATGCTTGGAATGGAAGAGATTGAAGAAGCTTTCAATGAAAAAAAGCCGCTTGAGGCTGTTGTTAAAGAAGTAGTAAATGGCGGGGTGGTAGCAAACTATAAAGGTGTCCGTGTATTTATTCCTGCTTCACAGATGGATGAACATTTCGTAAAAGATTTAAATGAGTTTTTGAATAAAAAAGTTAAGTTTGAAATTCTTGAAATGTCCAAGAATAAACGCAGGGTAGTAGGATCACGCAAGAATGTATTGGAAAAGGAAAAAGCCGAGAAGCTGGAAGAATTCTGGAATAATGTTGAAGTAGGAAAAGAGTATACCGGTACAGTAAAAAGCCTTACTAATTTCGGTGCATTCGTTGATCTGGGCGCAGTTGACGGTTTGATTCATCTTTCTGAATTGTCATGGAAGAAGATAAGCAAGCCTTCAGATGTATTAAAGGTTGGACAGAAAGTTACCGTCAGGATTCTGGGGTTTGACAGGGAGAAGCAAAAGGTATCGCTCGGTTATAAAAAGGCTGAAGAAAACCCATGGTACAATATTGACAAGAAGTATTCGGTTGGAGATATAGTTGAAGGTAAAATAATACGCCTGGTTCCGTTCGGAGCTTTCGTTGAATTGGAAGAAGGTGTGGAAGGACTCGTTCATATTTCACAGATTTCCAATGTTCACCTGGCTAAACCCGATGAAGTTCTTTCTGTAGGCCAGGTTGTAAAAATGAAGGTTCTGGAGGTTAACCCGGAGTTAAAGAAAATCAGCCTCAGTATCCGCGAAGTAGAGCCGATTGATCCGGTCCGCAATAATAATGAGTCTTCTGAAGAAGCCAAGGAAGATGATGTTCCTACAACTCACGTTGAAGAAATGAAAACCACCATAGCAGATATTATTAAAGAATAATAAAAATGGCCGATATAATATATAAGACCGGATTTTCCGGTCTTATTTCCTATGCAGGCAAATATGCAATTAGATTTATACTGCTTAGATTTACAGGTTTGCAATATCAACGGACAGGTGATACCATTGTTTGACTATGAAGAATTTAAAAAGGCTTTTTATGAATACTCAAGCATAGACTTGAACCTTTACAAAGAAAAACAGATGAAACGCCGTCTGACTTCACTGGTGGAGAGAAACGGGTTTTCCAGTTTCATGGATTTTTTTCGGGCAACACTTAAGGATCGCTATTTATACCAAACATTCATAAATTATCTTACCATTAATGTTTCTGAGTTTTACAGGAACCCGAATCAGTGGGAAATCCTGAAGGACGTCATATTTCCGATGATAATTGACAGAAAAGGCTCAATTGAAAGGATAAAAATATGGAGTTCGGCATGCTCGACGGGAGATGAGCCATACACCCTGGTAATGATATTGAGCAATTTTTTCCCTTTGTCAAAAATAAGAATTATTGCTACTGATATTGATTTGGCTGCGATTGAAAAAGCAAAGCAGGGGCTGTACCCTTCAAGAAGCATCAAGGATTTGCCAAAGGAATATTTGAGCCAATATTTCGTGCGTATCAGCGATGAAACTTATAAAATATCCGACGATATAAAAAGATGTGTTGAGTACAGGCAGCTGAACCTTCTTCGCGATCCATACCCGCAGGAAGTGGATTTGATTGTGTGCCGCAATGTACTTATATATTTTACAGAGGAAGCCAAAACCCAGATATATAAGAATTTCAACCGTTCCCTAACCGAAAACGGGATATTGTTTCTGGGAAGCACCGAACAAATTATCGGAGCGGCCAAATATGGCCTGAAACCGATATATACATTTTTCTATCAGAAAATTCAGAGCGTGTAAGAGGTAATTAATCCATGGTCAGGTTGGAAGATATGAGCAGGGAAGAACTGCTGGCAGTGATTGAAATGAAGGATAAAATAATAGCAGACCTGAAAAAAGAAATAGAGGTTTATACGGAGCTCATAAAAGAGCTCCGGGAAAATAAAGAAAATATCGGAACATAGTTTCGATATAAAATCAGCAATATTTTTCATATTCTTCTTGAGTGCTTATACGATGGGAGCCAGGAGCATGATTTCTTCGTTATTGTTATAGATCGTATCAAACTGTGAAATAGGTAATGGGTTTCTCCCCAAACCAACTTCGATAGTATAACCCGGTCTTCTGAATTCTTCAATGAACCAGTCTTTATATCCTGCATAAGCAGCTTCATAAGGCGTTTCAGACAGTTGATAACCACTGGCGCGGGCGAATATTTCACCTATTTCCCGTGCCCTCGGAATTTGCATGTTTTTATATAGCCAGTATATAACCTCTCCCTGGGAGTGGTTAGCAATTACAAGCTTAAAATTATGCTGTCTTGTAAAGTTCACCATGGTTTGGGTTTCAGGTTCGGATAAAGGATATGGTCCACCATAACGGGTGGGCCCCGGGCCGAAAATACCAAGGGATTCTTCCTGTGCCTTGGCCTCCTCCCAGCTTGCAGGATAGTTCCTGTTCAAATCTGTACCTCTTATGTTTGCCTGCCATACCTGTGAAAAAGGAAGACCGGTTCTGTTCCACTGAAGAAGCTGACTGTAATACGGATTATCCGGCTTAAGGCCCTCAAGTACGAGATTTACGCCATCAGGATTAACCATCGGTATAATGTATATACTGCTTCTGTTCCAGATTTCACGGACATTATACCCCCTGATGGAATATCCGAAAGCATATGCACGGCAAAAATTCTCTATAAATTTCATCAACAGCGGGGTTGTTATCCATTCCAGAGCATGATGGGCACCATTATAGTGAACTTCAACAGGTCCTGTACCAAGCCTGATATAATACAGGTTTCTGCCAAGCACGCTTCTGCCTGCAATTCCGGTTTCAATAAACGGGTACCTTGCCTCAAGTCCTTCAATATCCATTTCCATGATGTCATAAGTATAGTCAATGTCGGTAAAGACCACATCAATTCCATAGGGAACGGTAATAATCTGTCCAACCCTCAGGTATAACGGATTTACGCCCGGATTTGCAGTAAGTATCGCGTTAACCGTGGTGTAATATCTTTGAGCAATCCTGTACAGCGTATCACCCGGACGAATAGTATATGTATCATATCCCCGTAGAAAACTTTGAAAATAGTTCCATGTAACAGGACCGACTACTCCGTCGGGTGTCAGTCCGTTATTCCTTTGAAATTCTATTACAGCGCGCTGGGTTTGCGAACCGAAAACACCATCTACAGGACCCGGGTTATAACCGATTCTCGCCAGCAGGCTTTGAACCAGTTTTACATAAGGGCCCCTGGAGCCAAGCCTTAATGTTTCCATAGAATCACCACACAAAGAAAATACCTGCTATAACATCATATTAGGCTTGCGAAAAATGGTTACAAAGACCGATGGCATAATAATGCCTGGTATGATAGAATATTGGTTGCTGGTAGTATAAAGGGTTTTTATGTTAATTAAGATCAGAATTTAATCATTTATAATTTTGGGGGGTATTATTTATGAAAAGGGTAATCCTGGCACCTGATTCTTTCAAGGGTACAATGAGTTCCATAAGAATATGTGAAATAATGGAGAAAGAGATCACAAAATTTTATCCTGATATTGAAATATTGAAAGTTCCCGTTGCAGACGGAGGTGAGGGAACGGTTGATTCCCTTGTTCGGGCTGCCGGGGGCAATAAAGTATATGTGAAGGTAAAAGGCCCGTATTTCGAAGAAATGGATTCTTTCTACGGAGTACTGTCAGACGGGGAAACAGCCGTTATAGAGATGGCGGCTGCAGCAGGGCTTCCGCTTGTGGAAATCAGGAAAAATCCTTCGGCTACAACTACATATGGCGTTGGTGAGCTTATCAGGCATGCGGTTTCAAACGGGTGCAAAAAAATAATCATAGGTCTTGGCGGAAGCTGCACTAATGACGGCGGAGCAGGCATGGCAGCCGCACTTGGCGTTAAATTCCTGGACAAGGACGGGAAGGAGTTCATACCCGTAGGGGGAACCCTGTCGCAAATCGAAAAAATTGATACTTCCGATATGCTGGATTTGTCGGGTTTGACTATTACAGCGATGTGCGATGTTAACAATCCTCTGTGTGGTGAAAATGGAGCATCCCGGATTTTTGGCCCGCAAAAAGGCGCCGATAACGAAATGGTGGAATTTCTTGACAGGAACCTGAGACATTTTGCCGCTGTAATTAAGTTACAACTCAACAAAGATATAATTGACATGCCCGGTGCAGGTGCTGCTGGAGGATTGGGCGCAGGAGCCGCGGTATTTCTTGGTGCGGAGCTTAAACAGGGTATTGATGTCGTGCTTGACACAGTTAATTTTAACGAGCTTCTGAGACAGGCTGATTTGGTTTTTACCGGTGAAGGAAAAATTGACGGGCAAAGCCTTAGAGGAAAAGTTGTTCATGGAGTTGCCGTACGGGCGAAAAGATATGGAGTTCCTGTTATTGCCGTTGTTGGGGATATAGGTGATGAAACCGATGAAATATACTCCTGCGGGGTATCTGCAATAATGAGTATCAACAGGGTTGCCGTACCCTTTGAAATTGCAAGGCTAAGGAGTGAAAAAGATCTTGCGCTTACTATGAATACAATTATGAGATTACTGAACATTAATGTTTAGAAGTTAGTATAACAGCGGGTGATCCGGGTGATTTTGCCGGCGCAGGGCAGCACACTCCAGCCGCATACCAGCAAATTGAGAGCATAGAACCGGGTGATCATGGATATGGAGACCACTATGTCAAGACTATTGAGTACTGTGGAGCGTGTGTTTCAGCAGGTGCTTTGTTGCCCAGGGAGACAAAACACCAGGAGCGGGACCTGCGGATAGAAAATGAAATTATTACAAAGTACTTGATATTTTACGAAAAAGAATATATTATACTTCTTTAAGCGTTGAAATGTGCATTTAATCATGATTTATTGAAGAGTTGCTTCAGAAGGAGAAACTAAATTGCGTAAAAAGAATTATGAAATAGATATGTGCAACGGCCCGTTGTTCGGGAAGATTATAGTTTTTTCCGTTCCTATGATTTTATCGGGGATCTTGCAGCTTCTGTACAATGCAGCTGATGTAGTTGTCGTAGGACGTTTCACCGGTAGTACGGCTTTGGCCGCGGTAGGTTCCACAGGTTCACTTACAAATTTAATAATCAGTTTGTTTATGGGGTTGTCGGTTGGTACAAGTGTTACCGTCGCACAGTATTATGGTGCAGGTGACTGGAAAAATGTCAACCAGGCGGTACATACTTCCATTGCGACAAGCGTTATCTGCGGTATTATTGTAGGAATACTCGGAATATGCATGGCTGAGAAGTTTCTGATTTTAATGGATACTCCGGGTGATGTTCTGGATCAGGCAACTCTTTATATGCGCATATATTTTGCAGGGATACCTGCTTCCATGATATATAACTTCGGAAGCGCCATATTGAGAGCAGCCGGCGATACAAGAAGACCGTTTGTTTTCCTGTCGATATCAGGACTGGTGAATGTTGTATTGAATCTTATCTTTGTAGTATTCTTCAGAATGGGAGTTGCAGGAGTTGCTTGGGCAACGGTAATATCCCAGGTTATTTCGGCTGTGTTGATTATTATATGCCTGGTACAGTTTAACGGACCTTGCAGGCTTAATTTAAAGGGTATAAAAGTTTACAGCGATAAGCTTTGGAAAATTGTGAAAATTGGCTTGCCGGCCGGCTTGCAGGGATCAATTTTTGCAGTGTCCAATGTGATGATTCAGTCATCGGTCAACTCATTCGGATCGGCGGTTATGGCAGGAAATTCCGCGGCATCGAACATTGAGGGTTTTATCTACGTGGCAATGAATTCCATATATAATACCGCGTTAACCTTTACAGGCCAGAATGTAGGTGCTAAAAAATACGATCGGATAAACCGGATCCTTGGAATTTGCATTTTAACCGTCGTATCCATAGGAGTTGTAATGGGAGTGACTGTACTGCTTTTGGACTGGCAGCTGTTAAGCATATACGCCCCCAACAATACCGAAGTAATCGAATATGGCGTCACAAGGCTGAATATCATAGCAAAGACCTACTTTTTATGCGGTATGATGGATGTCATGGTTGGAATGCTGAGAGGAATGGGTAAATCATTTATGCCGATGGTTGTGTCGGTGGTGGGTGTCTGTGGAATAAGAATTTCATGGATATTACTGATTTTTGCCCAAAGCCGTGACCTGGCAACACTTTATGCTTCCTACCCGGTATCATGGTTTGCAACTTTTACGATACACTTTATAACCTTTATGATTATCAAAAAGCGGGTTGAATCCAAAGAGAAAGTACTTGAAGTTCAGCCTGTATAATGCATTTCAATATATTTGAATATATAAACTCCCTGTGTTAATTCCAGGGAGTTTTTTACTTGGACAAGCAATAATATCGTGTTTTGCTTTCCGACAGGCAGATTTAACCGGGCAGAACATATAAACTTATAGCATTACAGCATGGATTTCAACCGTTATGTAAAGGTGTCATGACGGGGCAAACTTCATATTGGTTCAATAAATTAACAAAACCGTATTTCCTTTATAATATCGCTTTGCTTTGTGAACTTGAAAGAAGGATTAATCAATATTCTGAAAAAGAAGAAGGGTTCATAAACACATAAAAAAGAGACAACTTTTAAGTTGTCTCTTTAAACTTGGTAGTTTGGTGCGAAAGGCGGGACTTGAACCCGCACGTGCTTGCGCAAACTAGAACCTGAATCTAGCGAGTCTGCCAATTCCACCACTTTCGCATGTTGTTAGCGGAAACAATGTTTATTATAAAGTGGAGAAATTGGTTTGTCAATAGTAAATAAAGGTTAAATTGCTCTTTTTATATGTGTTTTTTACCAGTCATTCGCTTCTTCACCATATACAACATTCAAGCCGGTGCTCGATATTCCGAATGTATCGTGTTTTTTGTTACCGCAGGGATCGTTATTGGCAACTTAAGCAGTATTTCTTCAGCTTTTTCAAGGGTTTTCGGGGCATCTGTTTCACCAGCTGCTTCCAGCCGAAAGCATGCTGCAGCAGTTGATTCTTTTTGTTTCTTTTCTAACCATTTTACTTATTGTATAATTAATATTAAGCACTCAACTGTTTATTATAATACATAAACAGTATTTTATCCTGTATTTATGAAAATGATGGGCTCAGGTACAAGTGCTGTCTGGAGGGGTTTTATGAATGGCAATGATAAGTCGAAGTGGTGGAAAATCGTTGTAATATCTTTGTTGATTATTGTCCCGGTAACAGCCGTTATTGTTGCATTTTTTTTATTGAACAGGGACTCAAAAAGGGTATATACGATAAAGGTGGAAAAATAGATTGTTAGAAAGGTTTGACATATGCTTCACGAATTTTCGAGGACTGAATTGTTAATAGGAAAGGATGCTTTAAACAAACTTAAAAACAGCAAGGTTGCCATATTCGGTATAGGCGGTGTCGGCTCCTTTGTCGCCGAAGGGCTTGTAAGGGCGGGGGTTGGCAAGTTCGTTCTTGTGGATGATGATTTGATTTGTCTTACGAATATCAACCGACAGATTCATGCAACAAGAAAAACAATCGGCAAACCCAAGGTAGAAGTAATGCGCGACAGGATCCTGGAAATAAATCCAAGGGCCGAAGTTACGACATTTAAAAAGTTTTACATGCCTGGCTGTGCCGCAGAAATGATCCAGGGTGATGAGGATTATATAGTTGATGCCATTGATACCGTCACCGCAAAGATAGATTTGATTGTTAATGCGAAAAAACTTGGCATCCCGGTAATAAGTGCAATGGGAGCGGGGAATAAACTTGATCCCACCAGGTTTGAAGTTGCAGATATATATGAAACATCAATATGCCCCCTTGCGAAAGTGATGCGGAGAGAGCTCAGAAAACGCGGTATTGATTCACTTAAGGTGGTGTATTCGAAAGAGGAGCCCATAATGCCGGTTGAATCCGAAGAGAACAGCTGTAAAACAGGCTGTGTATGTCCTAAAGGGACCGAACGCAAGTGTACCGCGCGAAGGCAGGTACCCGGGAGCATTTCATTCGTTCCGTCGGTTGCAGGTCTTATTATTGCCGGGGAAGTAATAAAAGATTTGGTTAAGTAGCACAATTTCATATCTGAATTTTCTTTCACAATTTCCCTATAGTGATATGTTTACTTTTATTAAATTATTATATAATGAAAAGGGAATTACTACATGATTTATTATAAAATGTAATAATTGACCGATTCTTTATGGAAGGTGGACAAGTTTGAACAAAGCATTGGAATTATATAAAGAGAAAATTGCAGGGAAGAAGGCTGCTGTTTTGGGTTTTGGCATAAGCAACAGGCCTTTGGCAAAAACATTGGCGAAATGGGGAGCAGATGTAACGGTTTTTGACAGGAAAAATGAAGAAGAGTTTCAGTCAATTTCAGAGTATAAAGATATTGGTATCAAGTTTTCTTTGGGCCAGGGATATTTGGATAATCTGAAAGGTTTTGACGTAATTTTCCGGACTCCGGGAATGCGCTTTGATATTCCGGAAATCTTAAGGGAATTGGATAACGGAGCAGAGCTTGCATCCGAAATGGAAGTGTTTATGGAAACATGTCCCGCAAAGATTTATGCCGTCACTGGCAGCGACGGCAAAACAACGACCACTACCCTGGTATATGAGATATTAAAGCAGGAAGGTTATAACTGTTACCTGGGAGGGAATATCGGTACTCCTTTGATTGACAAGGTTGAAGAGATAGGTGCTGACGATAAGGTTGTACTGGAACTTTCAAGCTTTCAGCTCCTTACCATGAAAAACAGTCCAAATGTAGCAATTATAACCAACATTTCACCAAACCATCTTGATATACATAAATCAATGGAAGAATACATTGATGCAAAAAAGAATATTTTCAGGTATCAGTCAGGTAATGACAGGATTGTTCTTAATTACGATAATCTTATTACAAGAAGCTGTATACCCGAGGTTAACGGAAGGCTGGTATTATTCAGCATAAAGGGAGAGTGCTCAACAGGAACGTTTTTGAGAGGGAATACCATTATCTACCGTGAAGGCGATATGGAAAGAGAGATCATGTACATTGACGATATTAAACTTCCGGGTATGCATAATGTGGAGAATTATATGGCTGCAATATCTGCCGTAATACCCGAAGTCAGTACAGAATCAATCATAAATGTGGCAAGGAATTTTTCGGGTGTTGAACACAGAAACGAATTTGTAAGGACGGTGAACGGGGTATCATTTTATAATGATTCCATTGGTTCAAGTCCTACACGCACCACTGCCACAATTAAATCCTTCAAAAGGAAGGTAATTTTAATCGCCGGGGGATATGACAAGAAGCTGAGTTATGATGAGCTGGGGGAAACAATCCACAATAATGTCAAATCCATGGTGTTAATGGGAAATACTGCCGATAAAATTGAAAAAGCCTATTTTGATTATGTTAAAAATGCAAAGCTGGATCCGATTCCCGTAGTCAGGGTTACAAATATGGAGGAAGCTGTAAACGAAGCCTATAAACTTGCTGCAAGCGGTGATATTGTGGTTTTGTCCCCTGCGAGCGCAAGTTTTGACTTGTATGCAAACTTCATGGAAAGAGGTAATCATTTCAAGGAAATAGTACGAAAGCTGTAGACAGGCCGGACAGCCTGATGCCATACAAAAAACCGGTTCCCGGCGGAACCGGATAAGGGGGTTCTATTATGGAGAGTAAATCCATTATGCAAAGTATTGCAGAAAATGTCGGCAAGGTCATGGTAGGCCAGAGCGGTGCCGCAAAGTTAATGGTGGTGTGCCTTGCAGCGGGAGGCCATGTACTTATAGAGGACGTTCCTGGTATAGGTAAAACTACGATGGCCAATGCACTGGCAAAATCCATCGGGGTGTCGTTTAACAGGATCCAGTTTACACCGGATATACTGCCATCCGATATAACCGGTTTCTCCATGTATAACCCCAAAACAGGCGAGTTTGAATACAAACAGGGCAGTATTATGAGTAATATCATTCTGGCTGATGAAATTAACCGTACTTCACCAAAAACGCAGGCCAGCATGCTGGAAGTAATGGAAGAGCGGCATGTCACCGTGGATGGTGTTACTTATGATGTTCCCGAACCTTTCATGGTTATAGCAACCCAGAACCCGGTGGAATACATGGGGACATATCCGCTGCCCGAGGCTCAGCTTGACAGGTTTTTAATGAAAATTACAATGGGTTATCCCGATAATGAAGACGAAGTTAATATTCTTTTCAGATTCAAGAAATCAAATCCTCTGCATAGTCTTACACCCGTTGCAGACGGAAATCAAATATCGGAATTGCGCAGACAGGTAAGGGAAGTTCATGTTGAAAAGGCAATAGGCGAATACATAGTTGAAATTGTTCAAAGCACCAGGCGGCAGGAACACGTTCTTTTAGGGTGCAGCCCGAGAGCATCCATTTACCTGATGCGGGCGGCTCAGGCACTTGCCCTTTACATGGGAAGGGACTATGTCATTCCTGATGATGTTAAAAGCCTGGCTGTACCTGTCCTTGCTCATCGCATGATATTACGGCAGGAAGCCAGAATCAGAAAAATAACATCCGAAAGCATACTTTCAGATTTACTGAAAAATATCAGGGTTCCTGCTTAGACAGGCTATATCAGTGGTTAACCGGTTTTTATTCATAAACGGGTATTTAATCGTCCTGTTATATTATTAAATGTAAAAGGAACAAAACTTTATGAAAAGAAGTAGAATAAGTTATCTGATATTGCTTTTCCTATCATTTGTGTATATTTATTTTGACGGAGGATTTCTGCCATATACGCTTTTTTACATAATGTTGTCGCTTCCTGTAGTTTCATTGGTTTACCTGCTTATTGTCTTCAATACCTTTAAATACACCGAAAAACTCGTTAAAAGGGAATACCAGAAGGGGGAAATCCTGGATTATACCTTGCAGATTCACAACATTACACCGTTTTATATAGCGTATTTTACAGTATACATGCATATGGAAGGCCAGATGCTGATAAAAGGCATGAAAAATGAGCACCTTACGCTTAAACCGTTCAGTGTGCAGGAGTTCAGGTTTAATGTACCGATCCAATACAGGGGAAAGTACAAAGTTGGAATTTCACACATAGAGATAAAGGATTTCCTTAATCTGTTTTCTTTTAGATATTTACCCGGAGAAACAAAGCAGATACGGGTTTTCCCCCGTATCCTGCCTGTTGAAGAACTGGATATTCCGTATGTAAGAATGTCGGAAAATGAATATTTGTCTCAGAACAAAGACGTTGGACACACCGAAATCAGGGATATACGGGATTACAGGTACGGTGACGGTTTCAAAAAAATCCACTGGAAGCTGTCGGCAAAATATAACAAATGGCTCATTAAGGAAACCAATTCATCATCCGAGAAGGAATTCTGGGTTCTGCTGAACTTGTCAAAAATGTATGGAAGTGCCTGGGACGTTTTGCTAAGAGAGGACAGGACGGTTGAGTTCCTTGTTTCACTGGCCAGGGTGCTTCTGAACTCAGGGTTTAACATTAAACTTTGTTTTTACAGATCCGAGCAGATGTGTCTTGCATATTCAGGAAACAATGGCTTTATGCAGCTTTATGACCTGCTGTCATTTATCCCTTTCGACCAGAATGTGGATTTTAATGACATTATGAACTTTTTTGTTGACAGCATGCCCGAAAGACAAAGCGTTATGGTCTTTTCACCGATTGTGGACGAAAAACAGCTTGATTGTCTCAGTAAAATGGCTGCAAATGGTCACGATGTTTCCCTGTTTTACTGTGATGTTGAAGACAGTGAAATAAAGAATGAAGTTGAAGTTGCCCTGGAAAAGGAACTGCCTGAGCTTGGAATCAGAACGATTGATTTGCTGAAAAACATTGCTGTGGCAGAAAATGGTTATTGGCAGAAAATTTCATGAATGAGCAGGCTTTGGCCGTAATCTTTAAGCCTTATTGACAAAAAGGTGTGCAGGAAAGAAACTATCAGGTGAGCAGGAAGTGACGAATATATGAAAAAACGGTATTTTGATTATATATCGCTGGTGTTTGCCGGAATATTATACGTTTTTTCGGTTTTAAGAGTAACAATTGTTCCGATGCATGTTCCTGTAAAATCATGGCATATGCTTTTGTTTACGGTAGGGGCTTTCCTTTTCTATTGTCTTGTTAATACAAAAGTGGGTCGTATAGTCTTTTTGACTGCGGCGGGCGCGGGACTGGCCTATGCAGCATATCTTGCTTTCAGCAACGGAATTTCGAATATTTCTTTAACATTTGCACCTGTAATAAGACTTGTAAATATTATGATCCAGGTTGGAACGGGCTATTATGACGGCACAATACCCTTTTCAATGCTATTGAAGGCTTTGGGAGTTTATACACTTATTATTGCACTGCCTGTTTACTATTTATTGGTAAAATATTTCAGATTCTATCTGGTGTTTACGCCGGGACTGGTTGTTTTTATGATCGTATGGGGACTGATAAGGCATGTGGATAAGCTTTCATTCTTTATTTTTATTTCTGTTGCAATTATATGTTACATTAGGCATGTCTACATGACAAATTTGAAAACAGGCAGGGGAACCGGCGAATCAACATATGACGGAAGTATGTTTGTTTATTATGTACCGATAGCCGTGGTTGTTATTCTGCTTGCGGTTTCGGTTCCGGTGAGTGAAAAGCCGATAGAATGGCCATGGCTGGATGAAAAAATATATGATTTCTGGTGGGACATGAAAAAGAAATATACAATTGACAGGTACGACACGTTTTCACTTGCCGAAACGGGTTTTGGAGACCCTTCACGCCTGGGTGGCCCGGTATATGCGGATGATACCCCGATTCTGCTTGTGAAAGCTCCCACCCGCGTGTACTTGAGGGGAGCTGTTTACGACAGTTACACGGGAACTGGATGGGAAGTGACCGAAAAGAGCAGGGAACTTTACCTTGAGGACAGGATTTATGATCACAGGGAGCTTGCATACGGGTGGAAAGCAACCTCGATGAAATTCGGTTTTTTAACAGCCGGGGAGTATGACCAATACCTGTTGAACAGGGAGCTGCCGACTTCAGGCAGATTTTTTTCCTACGAAGAATACATGGATTTTTTCAGAAAACGGACAATGCCACAGATTTTGGACAAGCTTTTTCCGGAAGAGAAGCTTTCGGTGCAGCATCTGCAGGTAAGAACAAAGTCATTGTTTACACCATTGAAACTGTATGTGCCTATAACGGGCATTCCTACAAATGTATATACACTTAATGAGAGCATTGAAGGTGTATTCCGGTCGGACAGGAGATTGCGCGGCGGTACTTCATATAATGTCAATTATCTTCAACCGGCTTATGGCATGAGAGAGATGGAGAATTATTTCAATCTGAGCAAACCCGGTTTGTACTCGGAACTTATTGATTACTTGGAAAGTTTCATCAGGGAACAGGAAGAACAGGACGAAAAAAGTGATGCAAGGCAGCAGCTTGGTTATACCATTGATGTTTATAAATTGCTTGAAAGATACAGTGAAGAAGTACATAGCTTATATACCGGCATACCCGAAGGAATTCCCGAAAGGGTTGTTGAACTGGCAAAGAAGATTACTGCTTCAAGCAATACAACATATGCCAAGGTTAAAAGCCTTGAAAGTTATTTACGGCAAAACTATCATTACACTCTCAGCCCTTCATATCCGCCATCTGATCAGGATTTTGTAGATTATTTCCTGTTTGACGGGAAGGAAGGGTATTGCTCATATTTTGCCAGCGCCCTTTGCATAATGACAAGGGCAGTTGGGATACCGGCAAGGTATGTGGAAGGGTTTTTACTACCTGAAAAATCCGACAGGGATGATAGTTACCTGGTAACAAACCAGAATGCTCATGCATGGGTTGAAGCTTATCTTGAAGGTGTCGGATGGGTTACATTCGAGCCCACTCCGCCTATGGCAAACGCACAGAACTATTATGTAAGCCTTCGCGATATGGGAACGGGTGATGAAAGTTTAATTCCCGATATATTTGACGAATATGTAGAGGAAGAATCCCCATCGAATATTTTTCTGCCCGGTTATGATGAAAATGTACCGGCAGCCTATACAATAACAGACAAGACAATTCTCCTTTTGATAATTGCTTTTGTGCTTGCTGTAATAATACTGAACAGGTTGTTTATACTTGCAAGATGGATCGTGCTCCATATTATTCCGGCCAAAAAAAGCATACTTATTCTATACCGCCGTGCCATATCTTACCTCTCACAGGCAGGGTGTATTCTGAAAACCGGTCAGACACCAAAGGATTATGCGGAAATTGTTGATGAACGCTATCAATTCAAATGCATGAACATGTCTGAAATGGTGGATTTATATTACAGTGTAAGATTCGGTTCCCATGATGTGGACAAGAAAACCTTGAAGCGTGTTCTTGCATTTGTCTCGGAAGTAAAAGCAAAAACAGGTCATAACATGTATTTTCCCATAAGATTTTTATTCAGGAACTTAATATTTAAAGGATGAGGTTACTGTTCAGAGGTTCGTATAGCTGCGGGTGATTCGGGTGATATTGCCGGCGAAGAGTAACACGCTCCGAATTCTGCACCCCTCTCGCCAGGATTATGTTAGGACTAATGGCTTGTACCATAGTACGTGCTTTCTTGCTCAAGAAGGCAAAACACCTGAAGCAGGACCCGCAGACGGGTATTGCAAACTGATACCTTTGAAGAGTAACGGGTAAACTGAGCATGGCAAAATTCGACCATATTTTTATTGACATTTGCTCATACATTGACTTAGAATGGGTAAAGTAATGCGCAGGGAGTGAAATGATGACACAGATACGTGATGATATAAGGAATATTGCCATTATTGCCCATGTTGATCATGGCAAAACAACACTGGTTGACGCAATGCTTAAGCAAAGCGGTATTTTCAGGGCAAATGAGAAGGTTGCCGAACGCGTACTGGATTCCAATGAGCTGGAAAGAGAAAAGGGAATTACCATTATGTCAAAGAATACCGCCATTTCATATAAAGGAGTCCGGATAAATATAGTGGATACCCCGGGACATGCTGATTTTGGCGGGGAAGTGGAACGAATCCTGAAAATGGTTGACGGTGTTCTCCTTCTTGTTGATGCTTATGAAGGTCCGATGCCTCAAACCCGCTTTGTTTTAAGAAAAGCGTTGAGCATGAAATTAAAACCGATAGTTGTAATAAATAAGATCGACCGTAAGGAAGCGCGTCCTGAAGAGGTAATAGACGAGATTTTCGACCTCTTTATCGAACTGGAGGCAAGCGATGATCAGCTCGATTTTCCTGTGGTATATGCTTCGGGAAGGGATGGAATTGCGTTTCATGAGATTGGTGAAGATTCATCGGATTTAAGACCGCTGTTTGATACAATTCTGAAGCATGTTCCCTCACCCGCAGGGGATGTGAATGCTCCTTTCCAGTTGTTAATATCCAGCATTGACTATGATGACTATGTTGGAAGAATTGCCATAGGGAAAATTGAACGAGGAACGATAAGCAAAGGCGACAAGGTTGTTGTATGCAGGAAGGACGGCCGGATTGATCCTGTTAAAATCGGCTCGATCCAAATTTTCAGCGGACTGAACAGGGTTGATGTTGATAAGGCCCAGGTTGGGGAAATAGTTTGTATTACAGGATGTGATGATATAACTATAGGAGATACGGTTTGTGATGCCGAACATCCTGAGCCGCTGCCGTTTGTCGATATAGATGAACCCACAATATCCATGCAGTTTCTTGTCAACAACAGCCCATTTGCCGGTACCGAGGGCTCATATGTGACATCCAGGCATTTAAGGCAAAGGCTTTTTAAAGAAATGGAAACAAACTTGAGTCTAAGAGTTGAAGAAACCGATTCACCTGACAATTTCAAGGTGTCGGGAAGAGGTGAACTGCACCTGTCAATCCTTATTGAAACCATGCGGAGGGAAGGCTATGAATTTCAGGTATCAAAACCTGAAGTAATTACGAAATATATTGACGGGGTATTGCATGAACCGATGGAATACCTGGTGGTGGATATACCTGAAGAATACATGGGCCCAATAATGGAAGAGCTGGGAGGGAGAAAGGGAGAAGTTGTCAATATTCATCCTCCTTCACAGGGTTTTATCAGGCTTGAATTCAAAGTGCCCGCACGCGGATTGATTGGCTTCCGTTCCAGGTTTTTGACTACAACCCGGGGAAATGGTATAATGAATCATGTTTTCAATGGATATGAGCCGTTCAAGGGTGAAATCAGGGACAGGGATCGCGGTTCCCTGGTTGCATCCGAAACAGGTGAAGCCGTACCTTACGGATTGTATAATGCCCAGGAGCGTGGAATTTTGTTTATCGGGCCCGGGGATAAGGTATACGAGGGTATGGTTGTTGGCGAAAGCTCCAGGGTGGATGATTTGGTTGTAAATGTATGCAAGAAAAAGCATGTTACAAACATGAGGGCTGCAGGTTCGGACGAAGCGCTCAGGCTGGTGCCGCCGAAAATTATGAGCCTTGAAGCATGCCTCGAATTTATTGCCGATGACGAATTGATCGAAGTAACTCCTGAGCATATAAGGCTGAGAAAAAAGATTCTCAGTGCGGTATTAAGGGCCAAGGAAAAGAAAAAGGAGAAAGAGAATATCTGAAGCATGGGAAGGTGATCCTATGTCTGGAAAGGTTAAAAAGAAAAAAAGAATATTTCTGAGATTTCTGATACTCGTTGTAGTATGCATGGCATTGTTTTTTTCATCGGCGTATGTTTCATATACCTACCTGACGAAATATGGAATAGAGTATGTTTCAACAGGTAGAATCCAGATACCGAAAGAACAACAGATAGAAATAGAGATACCGGAAGGTTATGGTACTGCTGAGATTGCCGCACTGCTTGAGAGAGAAGGATTTGTTGAATATCCGTGGCTGTTCAGGTTCCTTTCGAAGCTTAACGGTTATGACGGCAAGTATAAAGCCGGAAAGCATATTATCAGCAGGGAGTTGAATTACGAGGGGCTTATGCTGGTATTGACCAGCAACCCTGTTTCCAATCCGACCAAGGATATCAGGATTCCCGAAGGCTTTACAGTTGTGGAGCTTATTGATTATCTTACTGAAAGAGGTTATGTCGACAGGGACAGGTTTGAATCTTTGTGCAAGACTAAAATCAAGAAATACAAATTCCTGGAAGATGTACCCGATCGGAAATACCCGCTGGAAGGATATTTATATCCCGATACCTATAAAATTGATGTGAACTGGAAAGAAGAGGAAATTGTAGATCGGCTTCTGAAAGAGTTCGATTCAATTTTCAAACCCGAATATTATGAACGTGCACAAGAGCTGGGTATGACGGTTGACCAGGTTGTAACCCTGGCATCCATCATTGAAATGGAAGCAAAATACCTGGCAGACTACAAAAAGATATCCAGTGTACTTCATAACAGGCTGAACAGCAGGGCATATCCATACCTGCAGGTGGATGTAACGCTGCAGTATGCAAGGATTATGGCAGGTCTTGGCAGGATTCAGATTTTAACGAACAAAGACAAGGAAATAAACAGTCCTTACAACACATACACGCATCAGGGGCTTCCGCCCGGACCTATTTGTTCGCCCCGTGTAGAAGCCATAGAAGCAGCATTGTATCCCGAGGATACAAATTATTTCTTCTTTTTCGCAACACCTGACGGAACGGTTATATACAATGAAACACTAAGCGGACATAACAGGGATCTCGAAAAATACGGTATGCTCAATTAGTATTTGAGCATACACAGAATATATCTGCAGATTAAAAAGGTGTATATTGGGGAGTGCATTTTTTTGCTGGAGAATGAAGTAACATACCCTCATATTAACAATTACCTGGCTTCCATGTTTGAGCAGACCGATCCATTGCTGAAAGAAATGGAGACACTTGCGAAGAAAGACCATATTCCCATTATACAACCTGAATCAGCACAGCTTGTCAAGGTTCTTTGCTGCATTTCAAAACCCGAAAGGATACTTGAAATAGGAACGGCCATCGGTTATTCATCTATAATACTTGCAAGGTCCATGCCCGCAAATGGCATAATTGATACCATTGAAATAAATGAAGACATGATTGACAAAGCTTACGGGTATATCAGAAGAGCGGGATTTGAGGATAAGATACGGATTTTGCACGGTGACGCGGCAGAAGTATTGCAGTGCCTTGGCACTCCGTATGATTTTATTTTCCTTGACGCTGCGAAAGGCCAATACCTTGATTTTTTACCGTATTGCCTTAAACTTCTGAAACCGGGCGGTTTTTTTGTTACCGACAACGTTCTTTTCAGGGGTATGGTCGCTAAGGATGGTTTTATAGAACACAAGCATCGTACAATAATAGTCAAGCTTAAAGAATATCTGAAACTTTTATGCCATAACGATGAACTGGTTACAAGCATAGTTCCGGCAGGCGATGGTATTGCAATATCAGTTAAAAGGTGAGATTTATGAATATCGAGCTTCTTGCCCCTGCGGGCAATCCGGAAAAATTGAAAATGGCCGTTATATACGGAGCAGATGCGGTATACCTGGCAGGCCCGAAATACGGTCTGAGGGCGGGCGCAGGCAATTTCACCCGTGAAGAATTGAAAGAGGGTATAAAGTTTGCCCATGAAAGAAACCGGAAGGTATACGTTACAATGAACATTCTTCCTCACAATGAAGACTTCGAAGGTATGGAGGATTATGTGGTACTGGTTTCGGATGCCGGTGCGGATGCCGTAATAGTTTCGGATTTGGGAGTTCTATCGGTGGTTAAGGATATTAATCCGTCCATGCCCGTTCATATAAGCACTCAGGCCAATGTCACAAACCATAGGAGCGCAATGATGTATAAAAAGCTTGGTGCGTCAAGAATTATAGCAGCAAGGGAATTGTCTCTGAAGGAACTGTCCTTTATACACCGGGAAGTTCCCGATATCGAGCTGGAGGCGTTTGTTCATGGAGCCATGTGTATTTCATACTCGGGCAGATGCCTTTTAAGCAGCTTTATGTGCGGCAGAGATGCAAACCGTGGTGATTGCGCCCAGTCGTGCCGCTGGAAATACTATCTTATGGAGGAAAAGCGTCCGGGAGAATATTTCCCGGTTGTGGAAGATGAAAGAGGCACATTCATTTTAAATTCAAAGGATTTATGCATGATTGAGCATATACCGGAGCTCGCTGAAGCCGGAGTAACAAGTTTTAAAATCGAGGGAAGAATGAAAAGCTCATTCTACGTATCAACAGTAGTACGTGCTTATCGCATGGCAATAGATGCATATTTGAAAGATCCGGAAAATTATATGTTCCGGCAGGAATGGCTTGATGAGGTATCGAAAGTGAGCCACAGGAGTTTTACAACCGGCTTTTTCTTTGACAAGCCCGGCCCGGAAAGCCAGAATTATGGAACAAGCAGCTATATACAGAGCCATGAGTTTGTCGGTATAGTACTGTCATATGAAGAGAATGAAAAAACAGCACTGATAGAGCAGCGAAACAGGATTTTTTCAGGTGACGAGATTGAAATCATGCAGCCCGATGGAAATGATATATGCTTTAAAGCTTCAGAAATTCAGGATGTTGAAGGAAATCCGATTGAAAGTACCCCTCACCCGCAGATGAAGTATTTCTTAAAAGTGCCCCGACCGGTTATGCCTGATTCAATACTCAGAAAAAAGATATAAGGCAATAAACTTAAGCGGTTGAAAGCAATTTAACTGTTTAATTATAAATTACCAGTCATTAATCGTCCCCTGCAATCATAAAATTTATAAACGGATGCAGGGGTTTTATATGCTTCCGGTTTTGTTGCTTAACAGTGATTGCATCAGATAAACAGCACTTTCATCCTGCTGGCAATACGATACCATAAATCATGCGTTCAGGTTTTTCAGCATTGTATTCTGCATAGGATTGGTTACTGTTCGGATGTACTTGCTGCAATATTCATATGCAGGTCCTGCTTCGGGTGTTTTTTCCGCCTTGAAAATATTTATGAAATCTTGATTTGAACAGTAATTAATTATATTCTATTATTAATAAAATAATCTGCATTTGGAGGTGGTCCGGTAATGGCATTTTTGGATGATATAAAGAAAGCAGCGAAAAGCATTGCTATGAAAACAGGTGATATGGTAGAGGTTTCCAAGCTTAATATAAGCATTTCACAGGAGAAGGATAAAATCAACAAGCTTTATACAGAGATTGGAAGGGAAGTGTATGAGCAATATAAAGCGGGCAATGATGCCGGCTTTGGTGATAAATGCGCTGTTATTGCCGAACATGAAAGAACAATAGAAGAATTACGGATGAAAATTTATACTCTTAAAAACATTAAGAAATGCTATGCGTGCGGGGCGGAAGTCGGCATGGACAGTGCATATTGCCCTCAATGCGGAGCAAAGCAATAATGATTTATCCGGAGTTTCTTTCTGCAATACCTGCATTATAGATGGTTCTGTATTTGAAATACAATATTTCAGGATGGAAACAGATGAAAAAGAAAGAGCTGAGAAAGAAAGCCAAAGAATTACGGGATTCGATTGACATGGAGCAGGTTGCCCGGTTAAGTGGCATTATTACCGGCAAAGTGTGCAATCATCCATGGTTTATATGTAGCAGTACGGTTTTTGTTTATGTATCCGCCGGAAATGAAGTAAAAACCACCGATATAATCGAAACAGCCTTAAAAACGGGGAAAAGGGTATGTGTACCCAGGGTAATACCCCGGGTTAAAATGGAGGCAGTACCTGTCAACAATATTGAGCAGGATCTTCAAAAAGGCTTTTTTGATATAATGGAGCCCAAACCGCACCTGGTGCCGGTAAGCGAAGAGGAGATTGATCTTGTGATTGTACCGGGACTTGTTTTCGACAGGAATGGTTTCCGCATCGGATACGGCGGGGGTTATTATGACAAGTTTTTGGCCCGGATAAGAGGCGATTGCAGGACAATGGGTATTGCTTTCGCTTTTCAGGTGGTTGATAGGTTGCCTGTGGAAGATCATGATATGAATGTGATGGCGGTTGTAACCGAAAATGAGCTTATTATTCCGGAAAAAACTGGTACCTGGAACCGATGATTTGGCAAAGGGAACCAATTACCTGGTATTTGCCACGGTTTTGTCATATCTTGTATTACAGTTGGTTTTTGAATTCATTTTAGGCAGGGAGTGGATTGAAACATACATATATTTATTCCTTGCCTTTATTCAATTCATGGTTATTCTGATGCCCGCCCTGTTGTTTGCCGGTATACGGAAAATGAGCTTTGTCAGTGTATTCAGAATAAGAAGCATAACAGTTCATGAAATATTGCTCATTATACCAATGACCGTATTGTCGGGCATTATTGCTTCGGTTCTGAACTCATTGCTGATTTGCCTTCTGGGTAATGATTATTCAGTACCGACAGGCGGAGTTCCGGTTCCGGGTAACATTTCCGAATTACTTGTCCAAATCGCTGTTGTGGCATTAATTCCATCGATATGCGAGGAAATATTTTTCAGGGGGGTCATTTATCATTCCATCAGCGGGATGGGTGCAACCAAGGCTATTATTGTGTCTTCGTTATATTTTTCGCTGTTTCACTTTGATATACGCAATTTGTTAGGCCCTTTCTTTCTTGGTATCCTGATAGCATGGTACTGTTACAGGACAGGTTCGATATTTGCAGGAATAATTGCGCATTTTACAAATAATTTTATGTTTGTACTCATCAACTGGTTTAACAGGAATATTGAAAATGAGCCGCTGAACCTGACACCCGGTATTATTAAAAATCTGGTTTCATTTTCGTTATTGATTGGTGTTATCCTGTTTATACTTATCAGGGTTTTTTCTGCATTAACAGGAAAAAAGGCTGCGATTACAGATGGTGATGACAGGAAATCATCCCTGTCGATCATATTTCATTGGCCTATGTGCATTTTTTACTTCATTTACATAGCAATCGTTGTCCTGAGCATTGACAAGTAATGCCTGAGTAATCATACAGTATCGTTACTGCCCGGAGGTGAGCATATCTCTGAACAGTAACACAATATCAGAATATTTAACAATCAAAGTTTAATTCTCCCTGGTTATTTTGTAGTATAATAGAAAAAAAGAACAAATTTTTTGTAACATGTAATAAAAATCAGGAAGGAGCAGATTTTTATGCAAGTTTATTTATGCTTTCCGGGAGGAAAACACAAGGCTCTTACAATGAGCTACGATGACGGAAAAATTCAGGATAGAAGATTGGTAAGTATTTTCAACAAGTATGGCATAAAAGGTACATTTCATATTAATTCAGCTTTGCTTGGCCAGCCTGAACGGATATCTGCGGATGAGGTCAATGATTTATATAAGGGTCATGAAGTTTCGGCTCATACCTGTACCCATCCGACTATAGCAAGATGCCCTAAAGAACAGATTGTACAGGAATTATACAATGACCGTGTTAATCTTGAAAATATTACAGGCTATCCGATCCGCGGCCTATCTTATCCCAATGGCTCACATAACAAGCAAATCAGGGAGGTATTGCCCCACCTGGGTTATGAGTATGCCCGTACTGTTGAAGAAACAGGGGATTTTGGCTTACCCGAGGACTTTTTCCGTTGGAAAGCTACATGCCATCATAATCATGGCCTGCTTGAACTCGGGGAGAAGTTTATTAACCTGCACAAGAAGCAATATTTATATTTAATGTATGTATGGGGACACAGTTATGAATTTGATAACGACAATAACTGGGATATGATTGAAAACTTCTGTAAAATGACAGGGAACAGGGATGATATATGGTATGCAACAAACATTGAAATCGTGGATTATATAAAAAGCTACGAATTGCTTAAATTCTCCGCTTCAATGAAGTTTGTCGTCAACCCGCTGGCACATTCGGTATGGCTGAGTGTGAACGGGGAAATTTTAGAGGTTAAAGGCGGAGCAAGGGCGGATTTGGCATAAAAGCTTTAATGCTTTTATTCCGGGTTACTTGCGCAATACCTGCCATTACTATAATATTTATTTTGTGGGTTGAAAATTTACAGCAGCAGATTTTTAAGTTTGGAATAACGGGTAAAAAATAAGATAATATTTGATAAATGGAGTATGATATGGGTTCTTTTGTTCATCTGCATGTACATACCGAATACAGCCTTCTTGACGGGGCAAACCGGATCGAGCCTCTTGTAAAAAGGGCCAGGGAACTGGGAATGGACAGTATTGCCATAACCGATCACGGTGCCATGTACGGGGTTATAGACTTTTATAAAGCATGCAAAAAAGAAGGTATAAAACCCATTATAGGCTGTGAAGTATATACCGCAGCCCGTACAAGGTTTGACAAGGACGCAAGGCTTGATTCGGAGCATGGGCACCTGGTGTTGCTTGTAAAGAACAACACCGGATACAAGAACCTTATGAAAATGGTTTCTGCCGCGTTCACCGAGGGTTTTTACTATAAGCCGAGAATTGACATGGAACTTTTAAGTCAATACCACGAAGGACTGATCGGCTTAAGTGCATGTCTGGCAGGAGATATACCCGCAGCCATATTAAGCAACAACTATGAAAAAGCTAAAAAATTGGCTGTTCAGTTTGAGAATTTGTTCGGTAAGGGTAATTTTTACCTCGAGCTCCAGCATAACGGAATTGAAGAGCAAAAGCTTGTAAACCAGAGTCTTATGCGATTATCTGCCGAAACGGGTATTCCCCTGGTTGCAACCAATGATGTCCATTACTTGCGGAAAGAGGATGCCAGGGCCCAGGAAATCCTTATGTGCATACAAACTGCAAAAACCATTGAAGACGAAGATCATATGCAGTTTGAAACCGATGAACTGTACCTGAAACCACCCGAGATAATGCAGGAACAGTTTCATTACTGTCCCGAGGCGGTTTCAAATACTGTAAAAATTGCTCAAATGTGCAACGTGGAACTGGAGTTTGGCAAGCTTCACCTGCCAAAATTCGACGTACCCGGCAATGAAGATGCTTTTGAATATCTCAGGAAACAATGCATGAAAGGGTTTGAAAGAAAATACGGAAACAACCCGAAGCTCATGGAACGGCTTAATTACGAGCTTTCAACGATAAAAAACATGGGTTACGTGGATTACTTCCTGATAGTTTGGGATTTCATACGATTTGCAAAGGAACACAACATAATGGTAGGCCCGGGAAGGGGATCTGCAGCAGGCAGCATGGTTTCATACTGCCTGGACATTACTAATGTCGATCCGATGCGGTATAACCTTATTTTCGAACGCTTTCTGAATCCCGAGCGTATCAGCATGCCCGATATCGACATAGATTTTTGCTTCGAACGCCGTGGAGAGGTCATTGATTATGTAGTCAACAAGTATGGCAAGGACAGGGTGGCTCAGATTATCACATTTGGAACAATGGCGGCACGTGCTGCAATAAGGGATGTTGGCCGCGCCCTTGCAATTCCGTATGCAGAAGTTGACAGGATTGCGAAAATGGTACCAATGCAGCTGGGAATGAGCATCGAAAAGGCTTTGGAAATAAGCAGCGAGCTAAGAAACGCTTATGAAACCGATCCGAGAACCCACGAGCTAATCAGTACTGCCATGCTCCTTGAAGGAATGCCCAGGCATGCCTCCACCCATGCAGCCGGTGTTGTGATTTCAAGCGAGCCGGTCACTGAATATGTTCCTTTGCATCAAAGCGAAGGAAATATATGCACGCAGTTCCCGATGACCACCCTTGAAGAGCTGGGGCTTTTAAAGATGGATTTCCTGGGGTTAAGGACCCTTACGGTAATCAGGGATACTGTAAAAATGGCCGAAGAAAACCATGGAGTGAAAATAGATTTAGACAATATAAACATGAACGACCCCGAGATATACCAGATGATCAGCCGCGGTGAAACACTTGGCATATTCCAGCTTGAAAGCTCGGGAATGACACAGTTCATGACCGAACTGAAACCGTCATGCATCGAAGATATCATAGCAGGCATTTCTCTTTACCGTCCCGGGCCGATGGATCAGATACCCAGGTATATCAGGAACAAAAAAAATCCCGAGCATATTAAATATGCTCATCCTCTGCTGGAGCCGATTTTAAACGTTACTTACGGTTGCATGGTATACCAGGAACAGGTTATGCAGATTGTAAGGAGACTGGCAGGGTATTCACTTGGAAGGGCAGATTTGGTTCGCCGGGCAATGGCAAAAAAGAAAAAGGAAATAATGGAAGAAGAACGCCAGAAATTTGTCTATGGAGAAACAGATGCGGACGGAAATGTTATAATTCCTGGTGCCATACGCAACGGTGTTGACGAAAAAACAGCCAATGAAATTTTCGATGAGATGATGGATTTTGCAAGCTATGCATTCAATAAGTCCCATGCCGCAGGATACGCTGTAATAGCTGTTCAGACGGCATACCTGAAGCATTATTATCCTGTTGAGTTTATGGCTGCACTTTTAAACAGTTTCCTGGGATCACCCAATAAAATATCCCAGTATGTTTTGGAGTGTAAACGGATGGGTATCCAGGTGCTGCCGCCTGATATTAATGAAAGCGGTGAGCGTTTTACAGTCAGTAACGGAAAAATACGGTTTGGGCTGACTGCGGTCAAGAATGTGGGCAGCAATGTTGTCAAGCAGATTATTGCCGAGAGAAATAAAAACGGTCCTTTCAAGAGTTTTCCCGATCTGTGCGAGAGGGTGGACAGCAGGGATTTAAACAAGAGATGCATTGAAAGCCTGATAAAAAGCGGTGCTTTTGATTCATTCAAAGTATATCGTTCAAGGCTTATGAATTCCTATGACAAAATAATCGAGAATATAGCCAATGAACGAAAAATGAAAATGGAAGGGCAGATGTCCCTGTTTGACATTGCCTCCAATGCAGGTTCGCCAATAACTCAAGAAATACCATACCCGGACATGGAAGAGTATGATTTCAGGCTGCTGCTTGCGATGGAAAAGGATGTATTGGGCTTATATGTATCAGGCCACCCGTTAAGTGAATTTGAAGAGGATATCAGGAAAGGGGTTACTTTGTTTTCTTCGGATTTGGTTATGGAAGAACAGGATTCGGGGCATGTCAGCAGCAAGTTTTCCGATGGTTCGTTTGCCCGGATAGCAGGTATTATTGCCGATGTAAAAACCATTACTACAAAAAGCAATCAGTTGATGGCTTTTGTAACAGTGGAAGACCTTACAGGCCAGATGGAGGTAATTGTTTTTCCAAGCACACTGGAGAAATACGGTGAATTGATAAGGCCTGAATTACCTGTCTGGATAGAAGGTAAATTAAGCATGAGGGAAGATGAGCAGCCAAAGATACTTGTTGAAAACATAAAACCCATAGTAAAAGGACAGAGTATTTCCACCGCTCCGGAAAAAAAACAGGTAAAAGAATCGAAAATATCAATCAGCGAAGGCGGGACTACATACGGTATCAAAACCGGGAACGATGAAAACGGTAACGGGTTAGGTACCTGGAAAAGCGGGGAAAAAGAGAATTCCGAAAAGAACGGGTCAGGTCCTGAAAAATATAGGAATTATATAGAATATATAAAAGTGCGCATACCTGAAAATACAAAACGGGAAATTATTTCTGCCGTTTGCTCCCTTCTTAAATATTTCGAGGGAACAAATCCGGTTTACCTGTATTACAATGGTTCGGTAAACAAGAAATACCATGTCTTCATTTGTGGTACATTACTGGATGAACTTAAAAACCTTTTGGGCGGTGAAAACGTTAAACTTGAGAAAACAGCTCTTTAACTGATGGTTTGCGACTTGCGTTTTATAGGAAAATAATATATATTAATATCGGGTAAATATCTATACCATGAAAAAAGCAGGAATAATGCTTTTTAGTGTCCTTATGAACCTGAATTGGCAGGGGGGGAACAATAATGTGGACCGTTGTTTATATGGCTCAGAATAAAGAAATTGCAGAAAAATTGAAATCAGTATTGGAAACCGAAGGGATTCTGGTAAAAGTAAGTCCCGTTAGCCAAAAGGAGAAGAATGACAATTGTTTCGAGATTTCCGTTCCTGAAGGTGAAGTGGAAGAAGCACATAGTATAATTATTGAAAAAGGGTTTTAGAAGCATTGGTTATATTATGCTAATCTTTGCTGGCCCGTGTTATTATACACGGGTTTTAATTACACCTAAATAGAAATAACATAACTTTTGTAGAAGAGATGGTGAGATAATGAGTGAAATTAAGACAATTGGAGTATTGACCAGCGGAGGAGACGCTCCTGGTATGAACGCAGCGGTTCGTGCAGTTGTAAGAACGGGCATTTATTACGGGTTTAAAGTATTGGGAATACGCAAAGGATATGAAGGACTTCTAAATGGCGATATGGAAGAAATGACATTGCGTTCAGTGGGAGATATAATTCACCGCGGCGGGACAATCCTTCAAACTGCCCGCTCTGCGGAGTTTAACACAGAAGCGGGAGTTAAGAAGGCAATTTCAATCGCGAAGGTTTTCGGTATTGATGCACTGATAGTTATCGGCGGTGACGGTTCTTACCGCGGAGCTCGGGATTTAAGCAATCTGGGACTTACGACCATGTGCATACCCGGAACGATTGATAATGATATTTCTTCAACTGAGTATACGATAGGCTTTGATACTGCATTGAATACAGTTCAGGATGCCATAGACAAGATAAGGGACACGGCATATTCCCATGAACGGTGCAGTGTTCTTGAGGTTATGGGAAGAAGGGCCGGATATATTGCGTTGAACGTTGCCATATCCGGAGGTGCAGAGGCTGCCATTTTACCGGAGAAGGAGTTCGATATAGACAGGGACATAATAAAACCCATTATCGAAGGAAGAAACCGTGGCAAAAAGCATTACCTGGTTATAATTGCCGAAGGTGTGGGTGGTGCGGTTGAAATTGCAAAGTATATTGAGGAAAAGACCGACATAAAAACAAGGGCAACAATATTGGGGCATATTCAACGCGGAGGCAGTCCGACGGTATATGACCGGGTTATGGCAAGCCGGATGGGTGCCCATGCGGTACAGCTTTTGAAAGATGGTTTCAGGAACAGGGTAGTATCACTGCAAAACGGGGCAATCACCGATTTTGAAATAAATGAAGCCCTTTCAATGAAAAAATCCATTGATGAAAAAATGGTAGAACTTAATAAAATTCTGGCTTTATAGCATAGTTAATTTAAAACATATACATAACCGAAAGAGGATAGTAAATGATTTCAAGAACAAAGCTTATAGTTCGATACCAGGAAACCGATCAGATGGGTATTGTACATCATTCGGTATATCCAATCTGGTTTGAATGCGGTAGGACCGATTTTATTAAAAAAGCCGGTATAACATACAGTCAGATGGAAAAAGAAGGGATAAGGCTTCCACTCAGAAGTCTTAAGTGTAATTACTATTATCCTTCATATTATGAGGACGAAATAATTATAAAAACCCGTATTGCAGAATTAACACCTACAAGAATAACTTTTCATTATGAAATCTTCAGAAAAGGCCTGTTAAAGCCTATTGTAACAGGTGAAACCGAACATGTGTGGGTTAACAGCAATTTGAAGCCCGTCAACATGAAAAAGTACAAACCCGATTTGTTCAGCATGATATTTGCCATATTCAGTGAGGAAGGAAGTGCTTGATTATAAACAGGAACAAGTGGAGATATATACCGAATATTCTGACTGTACTCAGGCTTGCGGTTATTCCGGTAATGGCATACTTTATGATTTCAGAGAATTGGATTCCTGGTTTGATGATATTTGTTCTTGCCGAAATCACCGATATCCTTGATGGTTATATTGCCCGTAGATTTCAGGTTATTTCAAGCTTCGGGAAGCTTGCTGATCCGCTTGCGGACAAACTGCTGCAGCTTACGGCCTTGTTCCTTCTGTCAAATGGCGGAAGGCTTCCGATTTATTTCTTCTATATTCTTTGTGCAAAAGAACTGGCAATGGTTGTCGGTTCATTGTTCTTTTTAAAGAAGGATGTTGTTGTTTATTCCAACTGGGTTGGAAAAGCAGCAGCCGCAATTCTTTTTTCAGGAATTGTACTGTCATTTCTTGATATACCAGCTTCGGTATACCTGCTGTGGACAGGTATGGTGGTATCATTTGCCGCAGGAGGCGTTTACCTGGTAAAATTCTTAAAACAGGTTAATGGCAAAACGGAATGAAAAATGCAAAAGAAGCGGTGGAGAGTAATACCGCTTCTTTTATATTGGTTAATGGTCGATTCTTAAACAGTAGCCCCGGTATCCTAGCATTTGTCACAACCGCCGTAATAGCCGCGATTATAGAACAGGCACAGGAAAATAAGGATGAAGAATAAAACCTCACTATTGTTCCAGCCACCGAAAATGCCGTCTGACATCTATATTCCCTCCTTTGCATTAGGCTCTGATTTTTTGCGGCCTGAAACTTATAAATTAATAACAGAAAGCCGGCCACAACAAGCTATCCGCATTTATCCTGCATAAAATTGAGATGGACGAAATGCTTTAGTTTTTAGTCATAGTCGCAGCATCCATTGTCCCAGAACAGGAGTAGGAATAGAATTATAAAAAACAGTACTTCACTATTTTCGCTGAAGAATCCTCGTCTGCCTCCCATGTTCTTAACCCCCTCCTCTTTTTATTACAATAACAGTTTATTCAAGTTGACGTAATGATGTTACATTTCTCTTTACAAATATCTGGTAATAAGCCGGCAGGCAAGACTTGTTCTAAAATAAATTTACGATGCATAAATTGAAGCAAAGAAAATTTTTGGGGGACCCAATATGCTTGAGAAATCAGGATTTCGAAGTGGGACGGTAAGACCCGGGTTTGGATTAACCAAGGCGCTGTTAACGGCATTTGCGATTACCATACCGGCTTTGTTCATTCTCGCCGCCATCTTAACATTCACTGATTTTCCCGAAAAATATAAAACAACCGCAGTTCTTATTGCAACGCTGTCAGCCTTGTTTGTTGCCGGCTTCAGGTCAGGAATAAACAATGAGAAAAACGGGATGGTTAAGGGAGCGCTTACAGGTTTAATCTACATGTTGATTCTATACCTTGCAAGCAGCATCATTTATAATGATTTTATGCTTAACCAGCGTTCAATAATAATGGTAATAACCGGTATTCTCGCAGGTGCTGCAGGAGGGATTGCAGGAATCAACAGAAAAGCAAAACCAATCAGTAAGACAACCCGTATTGTCAAAGGAAATGACATATTGAAAAAATACCGCAGATAAAACCCAAATCCATACATAGAATTGAAGGATACATTTACCGGACAGCGTGGTTTTGAATTGTGTTGCTCTGTGTCAGATCATCTGAATCACCTGCTGTCATACTGACCTTTAAAATTATAGATTCCATGAAAAAATACATCGGTTCCATATCCTTGATGTCCGAAGAATTATGGTTTATAATATACCCGTGCCGTTTAGCTGTTATATCAAACCCCGTAATACGGGGTTTCTGTTATGGGGTTTTTTTATGGGCCGAAAAGGTATGATTCATCTGTACATCGGAGATGGCAAGGGTAAGACTACAGCAGCAACTGGTCTGGCAATACGGGCTCTTGGACGTAATTTGAACGTTTTATATGCACAGTTTTTAAAAACTTCGGATACCGGGGAAAAATTCATCCTTGAAAAATATTTTCCTGACAAGCTTGTTTTTTTCAGACCGGTTCAGCGCCATGGCAAATTCCTCTGGAACATGACAGAAAAGGAGATTTCCGAAACAAAAGAGGATATTCTGAACGGTTGGAGGACAATTACGGCAGAAATTCATTCAGGCAGGCATGATATTGTAATACTTGATGAAATACTGGATTGTATTAAATGTGGGTTGCTGGATTCCGATGAAGTATTAAACGATATAAAAAAGAGGCCTGCCCACGTGGAAATCGTTTGCACTGGCAGGGACGCTCCGGAATGTTTTTTTGAAGCAGCCGGCTACGTTACAAGGATGGGTTCTTTGAAGCACCCGTACGACAGGGGTATTAAAGCAAGATGCGGCATAGAATATTAATTTACCGGGAGTGTACAGAAGATGAGAAGACGCAGGTTAATTGTTTTAATCACATTAATTTCAGTGTTGTTAATTGTTCTTGGATGTGCCAGGAAATGGGGAAAATATAACGGGGCGACACCTACACCGTCACCTTCTCCGGAGCCTCAGGCGACACAGCCTCCTGAGCCTGTGAAGGAACCTGAAGTTCCAACACCTACGGAAAAACCGGTTGAAGCCCGTGAGCCTGTCGACTACTCAGTAGTTCAACCTAATGAGGCAGGGGAGATTCCCATTGTGATGTTTCACAATTTTGTAGAGGATTTATCCAGCACTACAGATAACCTGTACACTACTTCATTCAGTGCTTTTGAAGAGCTGCTTGAAACGCTCTATAATGAAGGTTACAGGCTTATAAGCATGCGTGATTTCATAGATCACAATATTGATGTTCCTGCAGGAACAAAGCCGATGGTATTCTCCTTTGACGACGGAACATCCGGGCAGTTCAATCTTATTGAAGAAAACGGCAAGCTCGTGGTTAATCCGAAATCCGCAGTAGGGATAATGATAAAATTCAATGAAAAACACCCGGATTTCGGCCTGAAGGGTATTTTTTACCTGAATATGGATAAAGAAAACAAAACCTTCGAAGGTGCGGGTACAATAAAGGAAAGGCTTGAAATTCTTTTGAGCTATGGATTTGAAGTGGGCAATCATACATGGGGGCATTTTGATTTCACCACTTCGGAAAGCAGGCAGCAAATTAATGAAAGAATTGGTAAAAATGAGAAAAGATTAAATGAGATAATGGGAGGGTTGAAATTTTATTCCCTTGCTCTTCCATTTGGCAGCAGGCCGCCGGAAAATATGCGTGACGCATTGGTAACAGGTGCTTTTGAAGGTGTGGAATACAATAATGAAACCATAATGGCAGTAGGTGCGCAGCCAAGCAAGCCTTCAATTCATGTGGATTATAACCCGGTATACGTGGGACGTATCCGTGCCCAGGGAAAAATCCAGGAAAACTATGACCTGACTTTCTGGCTGCCTAAAATGACAAGGGACAGGATGTATATCAGCGACGGTGATCCTGATACCGTTGTTGTACCCGAAGGCGTGGAAAGCAAAATAGACATGTCAAAATTGAACGGTAAAAAATTAATTACATATAGGAAATAGGATTCCGGGCAGGCTTGAAAAAGGCTGCAAAACCGAGTAAACCGGAGTAAATCATTCAAATCTTACAATATATTTACAGGATAAGTAAAGATTAGTTTGCTTTTTTCCAAATACTAAGGTATAATATGGTTATCCGATATAATAATATCGGGTAACCATTCAATTATCTTTTTACGTATACGTCTCTTAGTTAAATCGTATTGCAGAATTAACTGCAGGAATAGAATATTTTAATTTCAATGGATGAAACCAGGCCTGGTGATGGTTTTACAAACAAAACTGTTACAGGAAATGGTTTATATTGTTTTAAGGCTATTTATATAAAACCACGAACAGATAATTTTGTTTTTTGCATGATGTCAATAATATGGAGGGAAAGAAAGGAGTATTGGTGATGAGCACCAAAACAGAAAAAAAAGAAGGAAGACAACTAACGGATGCTGATGTAAAAAGGAAGGCGGTAAAACTTGTTGTAGCACACTTGAAAAGGAAAGCATCCACCGAATTTATGGGTATGGATTACCTGCAGACCTGGCTTGAAGATATGGAGGCGTTACTTGAGAAAGAGGAATTTGACATTAAAGAATACCATAGAATGCGCAGGCAATTTAATGATGTTATTGAAAGCACATTGGACGAGGGCATGAGAAAGAAGCTTCGGGATTCGTGGTACAGTATGGGGAAAGCTCTTGATAAAAAGGCAAAGCCCTATTAAAAACTCCGGAAGCTCGAACCGGAGTTTTATTTTGCTTTTCTTTTTGCATTCTGTCAGAGGGAAATCATTAAGTCTGAATTTACAGCTTGAAAAGTGCAGCATGGATTTTCAGGTATTAAAATATCGGCATGGTTTGGCATATATTGCCATCCGTGCCGGTTCCGTTATTTTGATTAAAGTAAGACAGCACAGTATTTTTACTGCGCTGTCTGATTTATAAGAGTAAACTCCGTTATGGCACCCTGCTGCCGGCGGTTATACCAGATTATATATCTCCTTTATCTTTTGTATGGAAGCAGATACTGCTCCATATGAAGGCCCTCCCGGAAGTTTTCGTCCGTTTATGCAAGCATCAAGAGAAATCGACTCATAAACATCATCATCGAACTTGTCTGAGAATTTCTTAAGCTCTTCGATATTCAGATCATCTATGTTTTTACCGTTTTCTATGCAATATGCCACCAGTTTGCCCACAATAAAATGGGAATCCCTGAACGGAACGCCTTTTTTAACCAGGTAATCTGCCACGTCGGTTGCGTTTGTGAATCCGCCCCTGGCAGCTGAAAGCATTTTATCCTTCCGCACTTTCATGGTGGCGATCATTTTTGTGAAAACAGGCATACAGGCTTTTACCGTATCTATTGAATCAAATATTGCTTCCTTGTCTTCCTGCATGTCCTTGTTGTAGGCAAGGGGAAGTCCTTTCATAACCGTCAGCAGGGTTATCAGGTTTCCGTAAACCCTGCCTGTTTTGCCCCGGATGAGTTCGGCCACATCAGGATTTTTCTTTTGTGGCATTATGCTGCTGCCGGTACTGTACGCATCATCAAGTTCAATAAAATAAAATTCATGGGAACACCAAAGCACAATTTCTTCACAGAACCTGCTTAAATGCATCATCAATATTGACAGTGCGGCATTCAGTTCAATGATGAAATCCCTGTCCGAAACCGCATCAATACTGTTCAGGGTAATTGATGAAAATCCAAGTTCGGATGCAACAAAATACCTGTCCAGGTTATAAGTCGTACCTGCAAGGGCACCGGAGCCCAAAGGCATAACATCCAGCCTTTTGAAGCAATCGGACAAACGGTTGTAATCCCTGTCGAACATCTGAACATACGCCATTATATGGTGGGCAAAAGTGACGGGTTGTGCCCGCTGAAGGTGGGTGTAGCCAGGCATAATGGTATCCAGGTTGGTTTCGGCTGTTTTCACCAAAACAGTAATCAATTCCGCGAGCATGCCTTTAATAACATTAATCTCATCTTTCAGATACATGCGGATGTCAAGGGCAACCTGGTCATTCCTGCTTCTGCCGGTATGAAGTTTTTTACCGGTGTCACCTATCCTTGATATAAGTATTTTTTCAATATTCATGTGTATGTCTTCTGCATCTATGTCAAATTCAATTTGCCCGTTTTCGATATCCGAAAGTATTTCTTCAAGGGTCCGGCATATCAGATCTGATTCATCCCGCGAAATTATTCCGCACCTGCCAAGCATTTTGGCATGGGCAATGCTGCCTTTAATGTCATGTTTGTAAAGACGGCAGTCAAATCTTATTGATGAGTTAAAGTCGTCGGTTAGTTTATCGGTATTTTTCGAAAAGCGACCGCCCCATAATTTCATTTGGGTTCCTCCATGTTTTTCTTTTTCATCATTGCCTGGACTTTCACAGGCAAACCAAACAAGTTGATAAAACCTTCGGCGTCTTTCTGGTTGTAAACATCGTCTTCACCAAAGGTGCACAATTCTTCGTCAAACAGTGAATATGGCGAAGAAGCTCCTGCGGGTATAATATTCCCTTTGTACAGTTTAAGTTTGACAGTACCAGTGACATACTTCTGCGTAACATCAACGAAAGCAGATATCGCTTCACGGAGGGGGGTAAACCACTGCCCGTAGTAAACAAGTTCAGCAAAGCGCTGTGACACAATATCCTTGTAATGCAGCGTATCCCTGTCCAGGCAAAGAAGCTCAAGTTCACGGTGTGCGGCATATAAAATTGTTCCACCCGGGGTTTCATATACACCGCGGGATTTCATTCCAACCAGCCTGTTTTCAACTATGTCGATAATACCGATTCCATTCTCTCCGCCAACCTGGTTCAGCTTCATAATAAGGTCAACAGGATTGAGCTTTTCTCCGTTTATTGAAACGGGAACACCCTGTTCAAAACCGATTTCAATATATGTTGGCTTATCGGGTGCTTTTTCAGGTGTAACCGAAAGCTTTAAAAGCTTGTCATACAATGGTTCGTTTGAAGGGTCTTCAAGTTCCGAGCCTTCATGGCTTAAATGCCAAAGATTCCTGTCACGGCTGTAATTGTCCTTTTTGGTAACAGGAACGGAGATACTCCTCTTTTGAGCATAGTCAATTTCGTCTTCCCTGGAGCGTATATCCCAGATTCTCCATGGTGCGATTATTTTCAATTCAGGTGCAAGAGCCTTGACTGTCAGTTCAAAACGAACCTGATCGTTTCCCTTGCCTGTGCAACCGTGGGCAATGGCTACCGCACCTTCCTTTTTTGCAATTTCAACCAACCTTTTTGCTATTATCGGCCTTGCAAAAGAGGTGCCCAGAAGGTACTTGCCTTCATATACAGCTCCTGCCTTCAATGTCGGGAAAATATAATCAGTGACAAATTCTTCCTTCAAGTCCTCTATATATAATTTTGAAGCACCTGTTTTTATTGCTTTTTCCTGCAGCGAATCGAGTTCCTCACCCTGACCGACATCGGCAGCCATTGCAATTACTTCATAATCGTAATTCTCCTTTAACCAGGGAATGATAATGGAAGTATCAAGACCGCCCGAATAGGCCAGTACAACTTTTTCCTTTTTACCCATACAAAATCGCTCCATTCTATGTTAGAATAATACAGAATAATTGTATAATTATTATTCATAATTATACAACACTATGCATAAATATTCAATACTTTTTTTACAGGATATATGACCGATAACTTGTATAGATACTGTTATATTCAGAAATCAATAAGTTTTAATTTTTTAACTGGGACGTGTAAGAAAACAAAGGTATTGCATAACCAACTGTATATGTTCCGGAAAAATAACCGGCAACATGCAAAGGAGAAGATGTATTGATTATTTTGGGTATTGATCCGGGATTTGCGATAACCGGATACGGAGTTTTGAATTATATCGGAAACCAGTTTAAAGTAATGGATTTCGGTGTAATAACCACAAGTGCGGATCTTCCGCATCCTCAAAGACTTCTTTTGCTTGAAAAACGCCTTGTTGATATTATTATTGAATACAAACCTGAAACCATGTCGGTGGAAGAGCTTTTTTTCAACAATAATGCGAAAACCGCACTTCAGGTAGGCCAGGGCAGGGGGATTGCACTTCTTTGTGCAGCCCGTGCCGGCATACCTGTTTATGAGTATACTCCAATCCAGGTAAAACAAGGTGTTACAGGTTATGGGCGTGCAACCAAGATACAGATCCAGCAGATGATTAAAATACTGCTTGGCCTGCCGGAAATACCAAAGCCCGATGATGCAGCCGATGCCCTTGCAGTTGCCATATGTCATGCGCATAGTTACAGCAGTATGAGCAGGGTATTGAATTCGGGTTCTGGCAAAGGCTAGGTCAATTTACCGGGTTTTCTGCAAAAGAAAGGAGAATGCTATGCTGGCTTATATTAAAGGCGTGCTGCAGGCATGGAATAATGATTCGGTTATTGTTGAAACGGGAGGTATAGGCTTTAATATTACAGTACCGTTGACAGTTCTTGAAAAGCTTCCTGAGATAGGATCGGAAGTAAAGATATACACCTATGCTCATATACGTGAGGATGGCTGGACTTTATATGGTTTTTTGAACGATGATGAACTGAAAATGTTTGAACAGCTGATCAAGGTTTCGGGGGTTGGTCCGAAAGCCGCCGTATCATTGGTTTCATATATATCTCCGTCTCATTTCGGGCTTGCCGTGTTAACCGATGATGTCGATGCCTTTGTCAAAGTACCCGGAATCGGCAAAAAAACAGCCATGCGAATTATTCTTGAGCTTAAGGACAAGTTTAAAAAGGAGCAGGGGAAGGAACTTAAAAGTCTTTCGGCGAACGTTGGAGAGAAATCTGAAAACAAGGTGCATGATGCCGTCAGTGCCCTGGTGATGCTTGGTTATACCAGCCAGCAGGCAAATGCGGCGGTATCTTCGGTTTACAATGCCGAAAAGGACCTGGAATCAATCATCCGGGATGCACTGAAAAGTCTGGCCGGTTAAATAGATGGATTTGGAGGCGTTTAAATTGGATGACAGACTGATAGGCTGTGAATTTCGCAGGGAGGATTCCGAAGAATCAGGTCTTCGGCCGAAAACATTCGATGAATATATAGGCCAGGATAAGGTTAAGGAAAACCTGATGGTGTTTATTGAAGCCGCGAAGCAAAGGAATGAAGCCCTTGATCATGTGCTTTTATATGGACCGCCAGGTCTTGGCAAAACAACCCTGTCCGCCATAATTGCCAGGGAAATGGGTGTCAATTTCAAGGTCACATCGGGTCCTGCCATTGAAAAACCCGGTGATCTGGCTGCGATTTTAACAAATTTAAGTCCGTTTGATGTATTGTTTATTGATGAAATACACCGCCTTAACCGGGCTGTTGAGGAGATCCTTTACCCGGCAATGGAAGATTATGCTTTGGACATTATCATAGGCAAAGGACCCAGTGCCCGTTCAATACGCCTTGAGCTGTCAAAATTCACTCTGATTGGTGCAACCACAAGAGCCGGTCTTTTAACATCACCTTTAAGAGACCGGTTTGGAATTATCAACCGCCTGGAGCTGTATACCCATGAAGAACTGAAGAAGATTGTGAAGCGATCGGCAAATATATTAGGTATAGAAATCGATGACGATGCGGCATTGGAGATCGCCTCCAGGTCAAGGGGAACACCCAGGATAGCTAACAGGCTTTTGAAGAGAATAAGGGATTTTGCACAGATTCATTCCAATGGCAGAATTGACCTTGATATAACAAGATACGGTCTTGATGCGCTTGAAGTAGATGAAATAGGACTTGATCGAACTGACAGAAATTTGTTATTATGCATAATTGAAAAATTCGGCGGTGGTCCTGTCGGGCTGGATACACTTGCGGCGGCAACCGGGGAGGAGGCTGAAACAATTGAAGACGTATATGAGCCTTACCTGATGCAAATAGGCTTTTTGCAAAAAACACCCCGCGGAAGGAAGGCAACCCGGCTTGCGTACCATCATCTGAACATTGAGCCCGGGCAGGGGGAGCAAATCAGCCTGATCTAGAGGTTATAAGGAGGATTAGATATGAGCATCAAAGTTGGAGTAATTGGAACCGGAAACATGGGAGGAGCATTAATAAAAGGTCTGTACAACAGCGATCGGGAATATGAAATATATGCTTATGATTTAAACACGAAGGTAACGGATCAACTGAAAAGGCAATATTCGATCATAGTAGAGCCTTCAATCCAGGAGCTTACAAAAGAATGTGAAGTTGTGGTGGTTGCGGTAAAACCGCAGCACATGGAAAATGTACTGAAAGAATGCAAGAAAACGCTGTCCGGGAACACGGTATTTGTTTCAGTAGCCGTTGGCCTTCCAATATCATACTACTCTAAAATACTTGGTGATGACAAAAAAATCGTCAGGACAATGCCAAATATTGCTGCACTTGTACGTGAAGGCGTTACGGTTGTTTCTTTCGGAGATAATGTCACACCTGAAGAAAAGAAACTGGTAAACGATATTTTCAGCTGCGTAGGTTATGTTGAAGAACTGGATGAATCTTTGATGAGTCAGGTTACAGCACTTACGTCGAGCAGTCCGGCATATATTTTTATGATGATTGAGGCTATGGCAGATGCTGCGGTCCAGTCGGGAATTCCGAGAAATGTAAGTTACAGGCTTGCAGCACAGGCTGTATTGGGTTCCGCCAGGATGGTTATTGAAACACAAAAACATCCTGCTGAATTAAAGGATATGGTATGCTCTCCGGCGGGTACAACCATCGGTGCTGTGTTTACATTGGAGGAAAAAGGCTTCAGAAGTGTAATAATGACTGCCATGAAGGAATGTACAAGGAGAGCAATTGAAATCAGCAGAGGAATGGATAAATGAAAGAAGTTGAGATATATACCGACGGAGCATGCTCCGGAAACCCCGGCAAAGGTGGTTGGGGTGTAATCCTGATCTATAAAGGCATAGAGAAAGAGTTATCGGGTTTTGAGGAGCAAACCACAAACAACAGGATGGAGCTGAGGGCGGTCATTGAAGGATTAAAGGCACTGAAAGAGCCATGCAGTGTCAAATTATACAGTGACAGTGCCTATGTAATTAATGCCTTTCAACAGGGATGGGTTGATGACTGGAAGAGGAACGGATGGTCAAGGGGACAGAAAAAGGAAGAGCTTAAGAATTCCGACCTGTGGCAGGAACTGGACAGCCTGGTTCGGAAGCACAGGGTCCAATGGATAAAAGTAAAGGGACATGCGGATAATGAATACAATAATCGATGTGATAAGCTTGCAACGGGAGAAATATCGAAAAACGAAAAAGGAGATTTAAAATGAATTATTACGAGAAAACAATCAAGGAAGAAAGAAAATATACCGGAAATATAATAAATGTTGACAAGGTCACGGTTGTACTGCCGAACGGAAAGGAAAGCACACGGGATGTTGTGCGGCATCCGGGTGCTTCTGTTATAGTGCCCATAACCAATGACGGCAAAATAATTATGGTTGAACAGTACAGAAAACCGTGTGAAATGATATCGCTTGAATTGCCTGCAGGGAAGCTTGATGCAGGCGAACCGCCCGAAGAATGTGCAAAAAGGGAATTACATGAGGAAACCGGGTATATTGCCGGGAAATTGACCAAGGTTTTATCAATCCATACAACACCGGGTTTCTCTGATGAAGTATTACATATGTTTGTTGCAACAGATCTGATTGAGAAAAAGGCAAATCCTGATGAAGACGAGTTCATATCCTGTGAAAAATATGATATTTCTGAGTTGTTATCAATGATTGACAATGGTAAAATAACGGATGCAAAGACTATAATTGGTATTTTCCTTGCCGATAAAATAAAAAAAGGTGAGTATAAAATACGGTAAGTTTGCATAAAAATGAATTAAGTGGTAAATTATTATCAGTCAATACTTCTTGGACATCTTCATGTGTACTTATATGGAAGCTTTTTATACGTACTGCTTTTGATTAGAACCCCGTTACTTTTTGTGAATAATTCTTTATAACGCAGGGGATCACTAATCTTAACATAATTTTTATGTCCCAGATTATGCCCGTGCTGGTAAAGTAAGTAATAGTTTAAATATTCAGGGGTGATAAAATCGATGGAGAATTTGGTTAAAGCATTTATCCAGTATCTGCGAGATGAAAAAAAGCTTTCACAGAATACACTGATGTCTTACCAAAGGGATATTGAGCAGTATATTATGTTCTTACAGGAAATGAACGTAAAAAATATCCAGCAAAGCAACAAGACCACAATATCCACCTATATGAAATACCAGAACAGCCAGGGCAGGGCAATTACAACGATATCCAGGAGCCTTGCGTCAATCCGGGCATTTTACAGGTTCCTGATATCTCATGACTTTATGAAGGGAAATCCAACAATAGGTGTTGAATCTCCAAAAGTTGAGAAAAAGATACCACAGATACTTTCGGTCGAAGAGGTGGAAATCCTGTTGAATCAACCAAAGAAAATGGGGCTTAAGGGAGTTCGTGACAGGGCAATGCTTGAACTGTTGTATTCAACGGGTATCAGGGTATCCGAGCTGATTTCACTAAATGTGTCCGACCTGGATCTTCAGAATTATACGTTAAAATGCAGGAACAGTAACAGGGAACGCACCATACCTGTATCAAAAAAATGCATTGACGTTATGAAAGAATATCTTGAAAAAGTAAGGCCGTTTATGCTGAAGAATAAAAATGAACAGGCACTGTTTGTAAATACAAACGGCAACAGGCTTACAAGGCAGGGATTCTGGAAGATAGTAAAATATTATACTTCCAAGGCCAATATTAATAAGGATATAACTCCACATACGTTGAGGCATTCCTTTGCAGCGCACCTTGTTCAGAGAGGACAGAACCTGAAGGATGTGCAAATGATGCTTGGGCATTCCGACATATCGTCAACACAGGTCTATCTTCAGATAGTCAGCGGAAATATGTAAATTTGTTTATTACAAAGTTATCCTTGTTAATGTGTATATGGGAAGGGATCCGCCATTTACGGATCCCTAAGGAGATGATTGATTGGTAAAACTCAGGTATCTTGCTTGAGCAGTAAGCTGGTGTTATTGCTTTTTCTTAATTGGGCATTTTCGCCCTTTTTTTAACCTGGGTGGTTTTCCGTTTCCGTCCCACCTGTTTACCTTACTCTCATATTCCTTCACAAGTTCTTCAGCTTTTTCCTGTGTTATCTTTCCTTTTCTGACCATGTCATCAGTGAAGTTCTTGAAAATCTCAATCAGCTTTTCTTTTTTCTTGTTCAGAGGCAGTTTGTTGAATTCCTCGATTTTTTTGATTTTTTCGTCTATCAGCTTGATTTTTGCCTCTGCTTCTTCCTTTGTAAGCTTACCTTCCTCGAAAAGTTTTTGGATCTTTTCCTTTTTACCCTGGAGTTTTTTTATAGGATCTTCCTCTTTCTCACTACAGGTTGAATTCTCTTTTTCAACCATGTTATAATGAGAGTCCTGCATCAACTGACAGGGTAAATCCAACACAGCAAAAGCTAAATTAGCCGAAAGCAAACATGATACCATCGACACCGGTAAAATTCTGAAAACCTTCATTTAATCATCTCCTTTCTTTATGTATTATTGCCTTCAAACTTGCTGTTTTGCATGTAAATATATTACAACCATGTTTTAAAGTACTGTATGATCTAGCCTGTGATATCCGGAGTGATGGTTCAAGAACATAAGAGAAGTGATAAAGGTTATATTTTAAATGTTAATTATTCCTTGAGTGTATTATTAAATTGAAAAGTATGTAATTATTATACCCGGATTATTTTTTTATATTGTTTTATTAAAAATAGTATTATAGAATTAGTAATATATAGAAATCATAATCAAAAGACTGTTTTCATGATACTCAGGCTTTGTTTCAATAAAAGGCGGGTTATAATCATTATAATTTTTCAGATATAAAGGAGGTCATTAAATGATTCAATTCCCTAAGGATCTCTACACGGACATAAGAATTGAAACTGTTTATAAAACCACAATCCTGGTAGAGAATTTACAGCTTAAACAAAAGAAAATAAAAGAAGAAAAGGGTGCCCTTATAAGAATTTATGACGGAACAAGATGGTTTTACGGTGCAACAACCGATGTTTCCAGCCTGCAGAATGAAATAGACGGTCTTGCGAAAATGGCCAGGCCAAACCCTTTCATAAATGATGATCCTATAGTCAGGAAACTTGAAATAAATAAAGAAACACTTTTAAAGTACCAGGACTCAAATGTTTCCAAAGTCAGCATCGAAGACAAGCAAAATCTCCTTGATACATATGTGCCGGTGGTAAAAGAATTCCCCCAAATAAAAATGTCGCAAATATATTATCTTGACAAGTATACAGAAAAGCATATCATATCGTCAAAAGGAACCGATGTGAAATTTGATGCGCAATATTGCTGCGTATCTGTCAGATACAGGATGCAGGAGGGAGATGTACCACATAACGGCAGCAAGGATATTTATAAAATGGATTTTAATTCTCTTGTAAACAGGCAGGAGGAAATAAGAGATGAAATAAACAGGGATCTGCAATATTGCACGCAGGCCGTGCCTGTGAAGCCCGGCATTTACACCTGCGTACTTTCTCCTGTTGTTACGGGAGTTTTTGCCCACGAAAGTTTTGGTCATAAAAGTGAGTCGGATTTCATGGTCGGTGATGAAACAATGAAAAAGGAATGGACCATCGGGAAAGTTGTCGGCTCGCCTAACCTTAACATAATTGATACAGGTCTTGCAGAAGGAGCGGGTTATGTACCATTTGATGATGAAGGTACGCGAGCCAGGAAGAATTACATAATTAAAAACGGGGTATTGACAGGAAGGCTACACAGCTGCAATACCGCTGTGTCTCTTAATGAGGAACCGACCGGTAATGCCAGGGCCGTCAATTTTGAATATGAGCCCATAGTACGGATGACTACAACATATATTGAAGCGGGAAACCAGACAAGGGAGGAACTTATAAAAAGCATTGACGAAGGAATATATATTGAGAATTTAAAACATGGTTCAGGAATGACTACTTTTACAATAGCTCCGAGAAGGGCATATATGATACGAAACGGACGCATAGCTGAACCTGTCAGAATCTCGGTAATAACAGGAAATGTTATGAAGACCCTGCATGAAATTGACGGTTTTTCCAATGAAGTTGAATTATTTTCATTTCCGCTCGGCGGGTGCGGGAAAATGGAGCAATATCCGCTGGGTGTCGGTTTCGGCGGTCCGTATATTCGTGTACGGGGCATTAACGTGCAATAAGGAGGTATTTTTGATGATAAAGGAACTATACCAGGAAACCATGCGTGAAACATCAATTAACATAACCAACAGTGCCATTGATTCGGTAAGGAAAAAATCCATCTCGAAAAGTGGTTGCCGGGTGTATGATAACGGATTTATCGGGGTTGCGGGAACATTTGGCGAGCCAACTGAAAAAACATGGGCTGAGGCGGAAGAAAGGTTAAAGGATTGCATTCCTTATCCATTCGAGCCCGAGAAAGATAAAAAGCGTTCCAGGGACTTAAGACAGCTTCACATCAGTGATGAGGAGTTTATAAGTGAAATGGAGGATTTATTGAAAACCCTTAATTCCGAATATCCTGACTTTATATTCAGTCATAAAATCAAAATTTGCGAATCCGAAATATCACTCAAAAATGATGCGGGGCTTGATTATGTTAATTATGACAAAACCATTGAATATGTACTCCTGGTTAAGCACAGGGATTCCATTAATATAATTGACAGCGGAATTATAAGGCAGGGCAGGACGCTGCAGAAAAAAGAGTTCATTGAAGACGCAAGGATGTTCCTGGATGCGTTCAGAAACGAAGTCAGCCTGCCTCGGCAGGGAAAAATCCCTGTTATTATAGTGGAAACAGGAATGCTCCTTTCGAAAATCAATGAATCTCTTAACGGAGAACAAATAGGTTTCGGCACTTCATTATTCTGCAACAGGATAAACAGCAAGGTGTTTAATTCCAATTTACATATTATCCAGGACAGAACAGGAGAAAAATATCACATACCCTTCTTTGACACCGAAGGTGTTACCCAGAGTGATGATATATGTTACTTTATCAGGAATGGAATAATTGAGAGGGCATATACCGATAAGACTAATGCGAAAAGATTTTCAATGCCTTTAACTGGCTCTGCTTCGGGAGAGTATGATGAAGTTCCGTCGTTATCAGATGCTAACTTGTCTGTTGTCCCTGGAAACAGGACATTAAAGGAACTTATTGACGGACGTCCTGCAATATTGGTAATTATGGCAAGCGGAGGGGACTATACTGGTTCCGGGGATTTTGCAACACCGGTACAGATGTCTTACCTGACTGACGGTGAAAAAATACTTGGCAGGTTGCCCGAATTCAATATTTCGGGAAATCTTTATGAAATGTTCGGAGACGATTTTATTGGTATGAGCTGCGACAAGGCATTTATGGGAGAGCGGGCATTGGTTGTAAAAATGAATGTAAATTTCTGATGACATAAAATTAAGGCTCTTGGATATTCTGACGGTCAGTGAAATTCATTCAGGATAAAGGTTTGGTATTGATGATATATTGTTTTGGGAGTGATTTTTTTGAAGGAAACATTATTGAAGCTTAGAAACCGGATATCCAATGAATTAGAGAATAACATTCTGCCATTTTGGATTACTTTGGCGGATAAATCCAATGGCGGCTTTTACGGGAGTGTTTCCAACGATTTAAAGATTGACCGGACGGCATCAAAAGGATGTATCCTTAATTCAAGAATTCTGTGGACATATTCGAGAGCCTTTCTTACATACGGAAAAAAAGAATACAGGGATACGGCAGAACATGCGTACCGGTTTCTGAAGAGAGCATTCTGGGATTACAGTAATTCGGGGCTTTACTGGATGGTGGATTTTTTCGGGAACCCGGTATCCAAGAAAAAGCATATATATAACATTGCCTTTGGAATTTATGCCCTGAGCGAGTATTACAAGGCATTCAATGATCCGGACAGTTTAAACATGGCAATTCTGCTGTTTGATCTTGTTGAAAAGTACAGTTATGATAAGAATTATGGCGGATATATTGATGCATTTTCAGAAGAATGGAACTCTATATCCGATATGAGGTTGAGCCAGTCGGATCTCAATGCACCGAAAACAATGAATACACATCTTCACCTTCTCGAAGCATATACAAACCTGTTCAGGGTATGGAAAAACAATGATTTAAGAAAAAAACTGGACGATTTGATCGTATTATTTTTGGAAAAGATCATTGATCCAAAATCCTGCCATTTAAAACTGTTCTTTAATGAAAAATGGGAATCATTGTCCGATACCGTATCATATGGCCATGATATTGAATGCAGCTGGCTGCTATGTGAGGCTGCAAATGTGGTTGAAAATCATGAACTGCAGGAAAAAGTAAGGGAACTTGCCATAAACATGGCCGACAGGGTAATAGAAGAAGGTTATGACAAAGTCTTTGGAGGCATATATGATCATGCCGATGCCACTGAAAAATGCTTCAGAAAAGAATGGTGGCCGCAGGCTGAGATGATCGTCGGCATGATGAATGCAATTGAAATTACAGGGAAAGATACATACCTCGCACCTCTTGCTAAAACATGGGAGTTTATCTACATGAACATAGTTGATCACCGTTATGGGGAATGGTTCCATTCAGTTGAGAGAAATGGCAGGATAATAGAAAATCTCCCGAAAGTGGAGCCCTGGAAATGTCCATATCATAATGGCAGAGCATGCATGGAGTTTATCTCACGATGTGATTCGCTGACAGGTTGAATCAACTGCAGCATTGTTACTGTTTTTAGGGTTTGGTTTGCAATATCCGTCAGCGGCTCCCGCTTCGGTTGTGGTCTTCATATCCGGTGCCGCTAAGTCACGCCCTCAATTTACCGGAACGAGGCTTGGAAGTGTTTTGCTCTGTGTCAAATCATCCGAAAACCACTGTTATACTGAACAGTAACGCAGCATTTATATAACAGGGCGGTTAAAAGGTACTTTGGTTGAAGTTTCCCGGATTATTATGGTATATTATATATTGTAATAGATTTTTTGATTTGGAGGGAATGAAAAATTGCCTGGGAAAACACAAAAGAAAAAATCAACCAAAAGTACAAGCTCTCGTACCGGCACAAATTCCAGAGCAAAAAAAAGAACAACAAGCAAGGGTAATAAAAACACCAAAAATATTAAAACCGGCAATACCGGCAAGACCGTGAGTATTAGAAAAAAAAGACGGAAAAGAGAGATTGCCGGTGTTCTTATCATAGCATTTGGCATTTTATATGCATTAAGCATATACATTAATAATCTGACAGGCCTTTTCGGTGAAATAATTGTGCACGTAACCACCGGAATGTTCGGATGTATTGCTTATTTGCTGCCGCCGCTGGTTATAATTCACGGCACATTATTAATTTTCTATCCGCATAATACGCAAGTCAGGAAAAGGCTGCACCTGGTCTACTTGTTGTTTTTAATGCTCGGTGCAATTTTTTCGACAGGGTCTTTTAACAAATCAGATTATGTAAATATGACATTCTTTCAATACCTGAAGCATTTTTACAGAATGGGAAGAAGTGTAACCACCATTCCATACACGCTCAACGGTGGTGTAACAGGAGGTCTTTTGAGTGTACCGTTGTGTTTTGTTTTCCAGAAGACAGGTACATATATTTTGCTTGGTGCTTTCAGCATAGTTGTTGCAATGATGATTACAGAAATATCGCTGAAAAGGATGGCTGTAGATACTGCAATTAAAGTTAGAAGAATGAAGGAAAATCAAAATGCTGAAATTGAAATCTCGGACGATGAGGATGAATATGAATATATGGATGAACCGGTATATTCAAATGAGCATGATGAGCCACGTATAATTGAAATTAAAGATAAAGAAGCCGATTCAAAAGGAGTAAAGATAATAGATTTTCCTCTTACAAAGGCCAATCCCGAAGTAAAAACCGATGATAATCCGGAAAAACAGGCTGAAGTTCAGGAAATCCCCGTCCAGGTAAAAAGCAATACGGCAGAAAAAAAATCAAGGAAACTGGAAGATATGCCTGTCAAGGATATCAGAAGAATCCCCATGCAGGATTTTGAATACCAGTTTCCGCCGTTTTCGTGCCTGAGTGCTCCTGAGGATGGCGGGCTTAACACTAAAAAATTAAAGCAGACTGCACTGGAAAATGCAAGGAAGCTTGAGGAGACTCTCACGAGTTTCGGCATTAGCGCGCAGATTGTGAATGTAGCTGTAGGCCCTGCCTTTACACGGTTCGAACTGCAACCGAGCCCCGGTGTGAAAGTAAGCCGTATTGTCAATTTGACCGATGATATAGCCTTAAGTCTGGCTGCGCAGGGTATCCGTATTGAAGCACCCATCCCGGGAAAATCCGCCGTGGGAATAGAAGTGCCAAATCCCGAAGTGGCCCCGATAATGCTGCGCGAAGTAATTGAAACCCCGGAATTCGTAAAATTCAAATCCAGGCTTGCAGTAGGTTTGGGAAAAGATATTTCGGGTGATAATGTTATTATTGATTTGGCCAAAATGCCCCACCTTTTGATTGCGGGTGCAACGGGCTCAGGAAAAAGTGTCTGCATTAACAGTATAATAGTCAGCTTGCTATATAAGGCTACTCCAGAGGAAGTAAAGCTGCTGATGATTGATCCGAAGGTAGTGGAACTGGGAGTTTACAACGGTATTCCGCATTTGCTTATTCCCGTGGTCACCGATCCTGCCAAGGCTGCAGGTGCACTGCAATGGGCGGTACAGGAAATGGTTACGCGTTACAAGCTTTTTGCTGACAAAGGTGTGCGTGATCTGACGGGATATAACAAGATTATTGAAGAAGAGGGTGAAGGATTCAAACTTCCGCAGATAGTTATAATTATCGATGAGCTTGCAGATTTGATGATGGTTGCACCCCATGACGTTGAAGATTCAATTTGCCGCCTTGCACAGATGGCACGTGCAGCGGGGATGCACCTTGTAATTGCAACCCAGCGCCCGTCAGTTAATGTCATAACGGGAGTGATCAAGGCCAATATTCCGTCAAGAATAGCTTTTGCGGTTTCATCACAGGTGGATTCCAGGACCATACTGGATATGGGCGGAGCCGAGAAGCTGCTTGGTAAGGGTGATATGCTTTATTTCCCGATAGGTATGCAGAAACCTGTGCGTGTTAAGGGGTGCTTTATATCCGACAAGGAAATTGAGCATGTTGTTGAATACGTCAAGAAACAGGTTCCTGCTGAATACGATGAAGATATTATCGATCAGATAACCAAAAAGAATGATGATACCGATAACGAAGAGTTTGATGCTGATGAATTGCTTCCCCAGGCCATTGAACTGGTTGTTGAGTGCGGACAGGCATCGGTTTCGCTTATACAGAGGAGATTCAGGGTGGGTTATGCCCGTGCCGGAAGAATTATAGATCAAATGGCCGAACGTGGTATTATAAGCGGTTTTGAAGGAAGCAAACCAAGAAGGGTGCTTATAACCAAGGAACAGTGGGAAGAAATGAAAATGAACAGTTAGATAATAAATATGCTTTGAAAGATTAACCTGGAGGACAAAGAATGAATATTCCGTTAATTTTTGTTGCTTTTATTATATCTCTGCTGACAATTTATATGATGCACCGGTTTGTAAAAAAGCCCGGAGTGCTTTTGATTGTTGTACTGCTGGTTCAGTTTCTGGCAGCTACCGTTGTTGTATTCTCCCTTTTCGAGAATGTTTTGACAACACCCGATGTTGAGCTTGCAGTAATTGCAGGAGGCTTTTTTCTGCCAACGGTAGTCGTTATATATGATCATGTCATGGCCGTACGAAAAAGAAAAAAAATGGGTATTAACGTTCCTTTTATTGAACCCAGGATCAAAAACAACACTCAGAAGTTAAGCTATTCGTATTTCCTGGAAAATGCAGAGCTTTATAAAGGTGAAATTGATGCCCTTGCTGTTTTTAAATCGTTGAATATTGATGACAGGGATTTTTCAAAAAATGTCAGAAAACAGTTAATACTTGCCCAGAAGTTAATCCGGCTGCAAAGATATAATTCGGCTGCTTTACAGTACAGGTTCCTTTTTTCTGTTTTCCCGGGATCGGCTTATATGGCGTATAATGCCGGTTATTTGTATTGTTTTACCGGAAAATACCGGGAAGCATATAAAATACTGGACAAGGCCCGAAAACTTGTTAAACAGGAAAAGATCAACGAAAATAAGGCAATTCCGGAAGATCTTCTTGAAGCGATGATCCAGTTTAATATCGGATATGCACTGTATTATCTGGGCAGGTTTGAGCAGTCCATAAGGGCTTTTCAAAGGGTAATTGCTATTAAACCCGATATAACGGTTGCATACAAAAACATTGCCCGGGCGTATCTTGCAATCAATATGGAGGATAAGGCAATCGAATACCTTGAGAAAGGCCGCCTGGATCTGAAAGACAGCTTTTTGCGCATTGTCTTGGGATGCATTTATTATAAAACGGGTGAAACCCGAAAAGCCCTTGAGGTGTTGGATGAGATTGTGGTTGCCGAGACCAAGAATATTGAAGCTGTAAAGTTTAAAGGGAAATCGGCATTAAAGGAAAAAATGTATGACAAGGCTGAGGAGTGTTTTGAAAAACTGATAGAGCTTGAGCCTGAAGAACCGTTGAATTATTACCACCTTGCGCTGTCGCAGCGGGAGTTGAAGCGTAATGAGGATGCATTAAGAACATATGAAAAAGGTATTGCTGTTAATTCAAAGAGCAGCATGCTGCTTTATAACGCTGCAACTTTGCTGGATGAAATGGGTGACAGGGAACGTGCGGTGCGATACCTGTACAAGTCTCTTGAAGGCGATGAACTGTTGGAAGATGCATATAACTATTTGGGCGTGCTGTTAGGACAGATGGGGCGTTACCGTGAAGCCATCCAGGTTTTTGACAAGGGTATAAGGCTGTTTTCAAAGTCCTACCAGCTCTATTTCAACCGCGGTATTGTCCTTGAAATGGCAAGGCGGCTAGAGGACGCCGTTCTTTCCTTTGAAAAGGCTTATGAGCTGAACAAAAACGACCAGGTGCTAATATACAATTATACGGCAGCTCTTATTAAGAGCCGCAGGTATGAAAAGGCCATGCAGATTTATAAAACTTCCCTGTCAAATTACCCTGATGACGCAGAGCTCTATTACGGAATGTCGAAGATTTATGCTTTAATGGGGGAAACAGATCTGGCTGTGGATTTGCTGCGGAAAGTCCTGGAAAGTGATCCTTCGTACAGGCTTAGAATAAAAAATGACATAGAATTTAAAATGCTGTATAAACATGACGGGTATAAATCCTTGATGGTATCATGAGCAATTTGGTCCGGGATATGACATATGAACCTGAGAACAGTAACTGATATTTTAAAGAGTTCTGGCAGCGGATGGGGAATATATGTGCAAACGGATAATCCTGTGTTGATATGAAATCAAATATATCTCATCTATATTTCCGGGATTGCAGATAAGATGATATTTCAATGTATGTTTTTTATGATGGTTTTTAACAAACTGCAAGGGGTCCTCCTTTTGATGAGAGCTTTTTCAAATTTATGAAATTAACCATGAAGGAGGATAAAAAGATGAAGGAACATTTATCAAGCACTGAATTGTTTGATTGCCTGGTAAACGAAGCAAATGAAAAATTTGAAGGCTGGGATTTCTCGTATATTGAGTCAACCGGCAGAATGAAAGAGTTTCCGCTGAGCTGGAGTTACAGAAACAAGGTAACGGCCCGAATGCGGAAAGCATCATCATTACTGGATATGGGTACGGGCGGCGGAGAGTTTTTATCCACACTAAGCCCATTGCCTGAATATACATGTGCTACCGAGGGATATGAACCCAATATAAGTATTGCAGAAAAAAGGTTGAAGCCTCTGGGAGTAAAAGTATACAGGGTTTGTGATGATGAATGTTTGCCGTTTCCGGATGAAACTTTCAACCTGGTAATAAACAGGCATGAATCATATTCCGAAAAGGAAGTGGCAAGAATTCTAAAGGATCATGGAACTTTTATAACCCAGCAGGTTGGCGGTTTAAATGACAGGGAAATAAATGAGATTTTGGGTGCCCCGCAAAGTCAGTATTATGACTGGAATCTGGAAATTGCAGTCAGAAGATTGAAGGAAGCGGGCTTAAAGATAACCGAGCAAAAGGAAGATATAGTGAAAACAAGATTCTATGATATCGGAGCCATTGTGTTCTATTTAAAAGCAATACCATGGCAGGTACCCGGCTTTACTGTGGAAAAATATTTTGAAAAGCTGAAATATATTTATAATCAGATTCAGGAAAACGGATATATTGATTTCACATGCCACAGGTTTTTCGCTATAGCCAACAAGGAATGATGGATTTATTAATACCCTGGTTTTATCAGGGTATTGTTATAAAAACATCAGTTTATGTTTTGCAAGCCATATGCGAATGTTTTTTCCTTTTGGCAGGTTGTTGTATAATAATTATAGAAAATCATGAAAAATCTTCACCTTTATACTGCTTTATTAATTTAATGAATAGCATGTAAGGTGCATATAAATTTCTGGTTAGAAGCTTATCGGCAGAAGACCTGAAGAGTTGCGTTCAATATACATTGACGCTTTTTCAAAGGAGCCATGGAATGAAGATTATGACCGTGATAAGGCAAAGAAATAACTATTTAAAGAATGGTTTTACAGAAATAGAAACCTCATAAACAATGATTCTGGAGATTCAGCATCAGGTACGGGAAGTTTAATTCCCTGAATACGTACTCGTGAAAGGTCTATACCCAGTGTGGTATAATAAAGAAAAAAACATGGTTAAACAAGAGGTAAGAATATGATAAAAATTTACGGAATGGATACCTGTCCGGATTGTACTTACATAAAAGAGCAAATTAAAGGCAATCCGAACTTCGAGTATATTGATATTGGTTCACATGTTCGCCTGTTAAAGAAATTTCTGAAAATCAGGGATCACTCTGAGGAGTTTTTTTCTGTAAAAGAAAACGGACAGATAGGTATTCCCTGTTTTGTGCTGGAAGATGGGACGGTTAGCCTTAATGCTGAAGACGCGGGACTTAAAAACCGCCCTCCGGATGAAATTCTTGTCTGTTCGCTCGATGAACACTTGAAAGGAACCGGAAAAAGCTGTTAAGTAAATGATATGGAAATTCAGCAACCCTGTCCTGTATTCCAGGGTTACTTGACAATTTCCACAAAAGACCATAAAATCAATTCTGGAAAAATCAATTTATTCCAAAATTTTTTATTTTTAAGGAGAAGAAAAATGGGTGCAGTCATTTTAAACGGACGTGAAATATCGGAAGAAATCAGAAAAGAATTAAAGATAAAAGTGGAAAAATTAAAACAGAACGGTATACAACCCGGTCTTGCGGTTATCCTTGTAGGCAATAACCCTGCTTCCCGCATTTATGTTAATAATAAAAAGAAAGCATGTGAAGAAGTGGGAATTCGTTCCTTTGAATATGTTCTTCCGGAAGAAACAAGTGAAGAAGAGCTGATTCAGCTTGTGGAAGTATTGAACAAGGACAAGTCGGTTCACGGAATTCTTATCCAGCTGCCTCTGCCGAAACAGATTGATGCTGAAAATGTGTTGCTGAGAATCTCTCCCGATAAGGATGTCGATGCATTCCATCCATTTAATGTAGGCAGAATCATGATTGGCGATTATTACTTTTTGCCATGCACTCCTGCAGGAATTATGGAAATTTTACAACGGACGGGGATTGATTTGGCAGGCAAGGAATGTGTGGTAGTAGGCCGCAGCAATATTGTAGGCAAGCCAATGGCAATGCTTTTGCTTCACAGTAATGCTACTGTTACAATATGCCATTCGAAAACAAAGGATTTAAAAGATGTATGCAGGCGTGCAGATGTCCTTGTAGTTGCTGTAGGAAAGCCAAAACTGGTAAATGCTGATTTCGTAAAGAACGGAGCTGTTGTTATTGATGTGGGAATGAACCGCCTGGAAAATGGAAAATTATGCGGCGATGTAGATTTTGACAGTGTTGCTGAAAAAGCTTCTTATATAACTCCCGTCCCGGGAGGAGTCGGTCCCATGACCATATCAATGCTGTTGAAAAATACAGTCAAATCTGCAGAGCTTTCAAAATAGTGAAATCTGCAACATTTTTAATTTGGATGCTGTTTCTTGACACCTTTTTCAAATAAGTTTAAAATACTTATAGTATGGGCATTTTTTGTTCATACGGTGTTTAATTTTGCATTTGTTTGCTTATTAAATCGAAAAGAAATGAAATCCTGGAAGGAAAAAAAAGTATACTTGCATATATTCTTATAACAGCGAATTATATTTAAAAAGAAAAGCGTTGTTACAAGAGATAAGAATTTGCAGGATACTTTGGACAAGGAGGTGAGGGAGATCAATTATGGTTCATTACTGTTAGGTCTGGGAATTGGCCTAATAATTGCTGTAATCAGTTCACTTATTATGTTCCGTAAAGGAATTGAGCATAGAAAGCGTATTGCGGAGGCCGAAATAGGTAGTGCGGAGCTAGAAGGCCAGCGAATTGTAAGTGAAGCTGAAAAAATTGCTGAAAGAAAAAAGCGTGAAGCGCTTTTTGAAGCCAGGGAGGAAATCCATAAAAGCAGGGTGGAGTTTGAGAAAGAGGTTAAGGAACGTAGGATGGAAATCCAACGGACCGAACGCCGGCTCCAGCAGAAGGATGAAACTCTGGAAAAGAAAATGGATGCCCTGGAGAAAAAAGAAGAAGGCTTGAACAGACAAATTAAGGAAATTGAAACACGCCAGCAGGAAATTGAAAACCTGTACCAGCAACAGCTTGAAAAGCTGGAAAGCATTTCGGGCTTGTCGGTGGATGAAGCAAAGGAATACCTGCTGAACAAGGTTGAAGATGAAGTAAAACATGATGCCGCTATTCTTGTAAAAGAGATTTATGAAAGGGCAAAAGAAGAAGCCAGCCGGAAAGCAAAAGAAGTTTTATCAACCGCTATTCAAAAGTGTGCGGTGGATCATACATCAGAAATTACGGTTTCTGTTGTATCCCTTCCAAATGATGAAATGAAGGGTAGAATAATCGGGCGTGAGGGTAGAAATATCCGAACACTTGAAACTCTTACAGGAATTGATCTTATTATTGACGATACACCCGAAGCGGTTATATTGTCAGGGTTTGATCCAATCCGAAGAGAGGTTGCAAGGATTGCCCTTGAAAAGCTTATTCTGGACGGCAGGATTCATCCGGCTCGAATTGAAGAAATGGTGGAAAAAGCCAGAAAAGAGGTTGAAAACACTATTCGTGAAGAAGGTGACCGGGCTACTTTTGAAACCGGTGTTTACGGCCTGCACCCAGAGCTTGTAAGGTTGCTTGGTAAACTTAATTACAGAACGAGCTATGGACAGAATGTACTCAATCATTCAATCGAAGTTGCTCACCTGGCAGGTCTTATGGCGGGAGAGCTGGGTGAAGATGTTGCTCTTGCAAAACGTGCAGGACTGCTGCATGACATAGGTAAAGCAGTTGACCATGAAATGGAAGGGTCGCACGTTTCAATAGGTGTTGATTTGTGCAGAAAATACCATGAGAGCGAAGTTGTAATTGATGCAATATTATCTCATCATGGTGATGAAGAACCAAAATCAGTTATTGCAGTATTAATCCAGGCAGCTGATTCAATTTCTGCATCCCGGCCGGGGGCAAGAAGAGAAACGCTCGAATCCTACATCAAGAGGCTGCAAAAGCTTGAAGAGATTGCAAATTCATTTGCCGGAGTTGAAAAGTCTTTTGCTATCCAGGCAGGACGCGAAGTTAGAATCATGGTTAAGCCTGAGGATATATCCGATGAGGGTATGATCCTGGTTGCCAGGGATATAGTTAAGCGTATTGAAAGCGAGCTTGATTATCCCGGACAGATTAAAGTAAATGTTATTAGGGAAACAAGAACTGTTGAATATGCAAAATAATTTCATTAAAATAATAATATTAATTTTTCAAATGCAAGAAGCGTATTATACGCTTCTTGCATTTTGAGAGGAAGAAATTTATTGAGATTTTTATTTATAGGTGATGTTTTTGCAAAAACTGGCAGGTTGGTACTGGCAAACCGCCTTGATAAGCTAAAAAGCACATACAAGTGGGATGTATGCATTGCAAATGCTGAAAATGCTGCCGGAGGTAAAGGCATTAATTACAACACAGCTCAAGAGATATTTAATTCAGGTGTTGATACAATAACACTGGGCAATCATACCTGGGCCAGGAAGGAAGTTTTCAACTTCATAGATTCCTGTGGCAAAATTGTAAGGCCTTCTAATTATTCCAAGGGAGTTCCCGGTAAAGGGAAAATAATAATTGAGAAAAACGGCGTTAAGATTGGAATTATTAATTTGATCGGGCGTGTGTATATGGATTCTGTTGCAGAATGTCCATTTCAGACTGCAGATCGTGATATATCAATATTAAAGCAGCAATGCAAGATCATTATAGTGGATTTTCACGCAGAAGCAACAAGCGAAAAACAGGCCCTGGGATATTATCTGGATGGTCGTGTAAGTGCGGTTATCGGAACTCATACACATGTACAGACGTCTGATGAAAAAATTCTGGACAACAAGACTGCGTATATTACCGATGTAGGTATGACAGGCCCGGCTGATGGCGTAATTGGCGTGGATAGAACTCAGGTTATACAGAAATTCATGACAGGACTGCCTGTCCATTTTGAACCTGCAAAGGGAAAAACCTGTTTTAACGCTGTAATAATCGATATTGATGAAAAAACAGGCCATGCACTTAATATAATAAGGATTTCTGAAATATACAGTTAGATTTTAATAAATCACATATCGGGAATAATTGCAATATAGTGTAATGGGAGTGATTAACTTGAATTATATGGAAAGATATAATAACTGGTTAAATAATCCTTATTTTGATGATGAAACAAAATCCGAACTACAGTCTATTGCAGGCAATGACAAGGAGATTGAAGACAGGTTCTACCGTGATCTTGAGTTTGGAACCGGTGGCTTGCGAGGTATTATCGGGGCAGGTACGAACCGGCTGAACCGTTATGTCATAAGGAAAGCTTCCCAGGGTTTGGCCAATTTTCTTTTAAAAAGAAGCAAATCCCCGTCAATTGCCATTGCATATGATTCAAGGTTTAAATCCCGTGAATTTGCCAAAGAAAGCGCGTGTGTATTTGCAGCGAGCGGGATCAAAAGCTACCTGTTTGATGAACTGAGGCCTACCCCTGAGCTGTCATTTGCAGTCAGATTCCTGAATTGTGATGCGGGAATAGTAATAACGGCAAGCCATAATCCCAAGGAGTATAACGGTTATAAGGTTTATGGAAGGGACGGTGGACAAATACCCCTTGAACTGTCCAATGCCGTACTCGAAGAAATCAATGCCATAGCAGACATTACTTCAATCAGGGTAATGGATTTCGAAAAAGCAGTAAGCGAAGGATTAATAGAGATTATCGGTGCAAATGTTGACGATGCATATATAAATGCTTTAAAAACGTTGTCAATTACCAGGCTCAGTCCTGAGCTGCTTGACAGGTGTAAAATAATCTACACACCTTTGCATGGTTCGGGAAACAAGCCGGTCAGGCGAATTTTAAAAGAGACAGGCTTTAACAACGTATATGTTGTACCCGAACAGGAAAAACCCGATCCGTGCTTCAGTACGGTAAAATATCCAAACCCTGAAGAAAAAGCCGTATTTGAACTTGCAATAAAAATGGCAAAAGAGATGGATGTGGAGCTTATCATAGGCACCGATCCCGATTGTGACAGGGTTGGTATTGTAGTAAGAGACAAAAAAGGTGATTATATCACTTTAACCGGCAACCAGACAGGTTGCCTGCTGCTGGAGTACATCCTGTCCAATTTGACCGAACAGGGCAGAATGCCTGTAAATCCGTTTGTGGTAAAGACCATTGTTAGTACCGAATTGGCCAGGAAAATTGCCAATGCCTACAATGTTAATATGGTTGAGGTACTGACGGGCTTCAAATTCATCGGAGAGCAAATCCTAATCAGGGATGAACAGGGAGATGAGAATTTTATCTTTGGCTTTGAGGAAAGCTATGGATATCTTTCGGGTACTTATGTCCGCGACAAGGATGCTGTCGTTGCGTCAATGCTGATTGCTGAAATGTTTGCATGGTACAAATCAAAAGGATTAACGCTTTATGATGCACTGATTGGTATTTACGAAAAATACGGTTATGAAAAGGAAGCATTGGATTCCTTTACACTGGCAGGAAAAGAAGGATTGGAAAAAATAAGTAATGCAATGGCATGCTTGCGCAGCGAGGTTCCCGGTAAGTTTGGTGATACTGTTATAAAAGCTGTCAGGGATTATAAAACAGGAATTAAAACCGATATAAAAACAGGTAATAAAGAAATGCTCACCTTACCAAAATCCGACGTGCTTTATTTTGAAACCGGGGAAGGTTTCTGGTTTTGCATCAGGCCTTCGGGAACCGAGCCCAAAATAAAAATTTACTATGGTGTATCGGGAAACTCTGAAGCTGACTCGGTTAAAGCCCTTGTAAATTTAAGAAAAAATGTTTTGTCAAAAATAAAGCCTTTACTGGAATAATCTGCGGAAGCATAAGGTGCTAGCCTGTGGATTAATTGTCATTAAATACTTTCAGTATTTTAATTTAGTTTATTCCCTCCATGGATATAATAAATCCTGAAAGGAGGGAAAAAAGTGAGCGACAGGTCCAAGGAAAAAGCCATAGACAGCAAGGAAGAGCTTAAAATGGCCAACGAAAGAAGAATAGAAGAACTAATGAATATTAACAACCGTTACGTACGAACCGAAAGACATCTTGAACAGCACTCAGACATAGCTGACCCTGAAAGTGTAAGGCATAGCGAAGAAATACAGCAGGAAAGACTGCAACGGATGGAAAACCTGAAAAACATCATAGCATATGGTGAACACGAGCAGGAGGATCAGGTTGAGAATTTAAAAAGAAACCTTGAATATACCGATGGTTATTTAAACCACAATGCTGATAAAATGGACAAGGAAACTCTGGAGAGAACACTGGAAAAACAGGAACATCGCAAAGAACAGCTTGATTTTCTGGATTAAAGCATGGGCTGTCTCATAACCCGTTTATTTTGAGACAGCCCAAACCATATCATGAATAAACAAATATGTTTGGAATTGTACCGGTTCCCTTACGCATCTGCTAAATTCAAGCAAAACATTAACCGATAATAATTATTAGGGGTTCGTTTTTTACTTGGTGTGAGTTGGGAGGGCAAACTGTAGGTGCGCAGGGTCAGCCTGGATAAAATTCAGTCCGGAGCAATGCTTGCAAAGACACTAGTGACTTTGGAAGGAAAAGTGCTGCTGGCTTCCGGAACCAAACTTACAGAAGAATACAAAAGAAGACTTATGGCCAATGGAATAACCGAAATATACGTTGAGGATGAAATTTCAAAGGATATTCAAGTTCCTGAGGTAGTTCATGAGGAAATCATTAACGAAGCCAAAAGCAAGGTTAAGTTAATGATGACTAATCCAGCTATCAAAACCAGTATAGACGGTTTTCAAGTCATGCAGATAGTTGATAAAATCATAACCAGCATTCTGTCTAACAAGGACATCATCGCAAATCTTACGGATATTCGTTCGGTTGATGATTATACTTTTTCTCACAGTGTTAATGTGTGTATTCTGTCGTTAATCATAGGAATAGGTTTTGGATACAGCAGCGATAAACTCAGGGAATTGGGTGTGGGTTCCATACTTCACGATATAGGGAAGGTTATGATATCCGAGGAGATACTTAAAAAACCTGTTCAGTTGACTAATGATGAATTTGAGAAGATTAAAAAACATACAATTTATGGACACGAATTGTTAAAGAAAACAAAGGGAATTACCATGATGGCGTCATATATAGCGCTGGGACACCATGAACGCCTGGACGGGAGCGGGTACCCGTACCATCTTAAAGGTGAAAACATTCACAAGGCTGCGCGCATTGTTGCAGTTGCAGACGTTTATGATGCATTAACAACCGACAGGGTATACCGGAAAAAGCTGATGCCTCATGAAGTTATAGATTATATAACATCCCTTGCATCCAAGCACTTTGATCAGGAAGTAGTGGACGTTTTTTTAAGATATATTGCCTACTATCCTGTTGGAACAGGAGTAATACTCAACACCGGTGAAAAGGGAATTGTTAAAATGTACAATAAAAAATTTCCAACAAGGCCTGTTGTCAGAGTGGTAACCGATTCCCAGGGGAAAATGCTCACCAGGCATAAAGAAGTTGATTTAGCCAATGAATTGATGTATCGTATAATAGAAATATGGGATATATAAGGAGAAAAGAATGCGGTTCGTTGGAGTTTCAATAAATGATTTGAAACAGGGTGAAACCATAAACGGGATTTACATACTTCGAAAAAAGGAACTTAAAGAGGCGTCAAATAAAAAACCGTTTATTGACATGGTTTTTTCCGATAAAACTGGAGAAATACAGGCCAAACTATGGGAAGCAGGAGAAGAGGTTTATAACAGGCTTCAGCTGAACGTGTTGTATTATGTCAATGCGAAAGTTGACAGTTTCAAGGATATGCTTCAGCTGAATATAAACAAAATCCGTATTGCCGATCCCGAGGATCAAAGAGAAATAGATAAATTTGTTCCGTCGGCACCAATACCGGCCGATGAAATGCTGGATGAGATATACGGGTATGCAAACAGGATTTCCAACATGGACATACGGGCACTGGTAATGAAACTCCTCAAAAATAAAGAGGCGCAGCTCGTTTATTATCCGGCAGCCAAATCATTGCATCATTCAATACGCAGCGGGCTTTTGTTTCACATCCTGAGGATGCTTCGATTGTCGGAGAAGCTAAAGGAAATATACCCGGAGATTAACCTGGATTTATTATACGCAGGTGTTTTAATTCATGACCTCGCCAAAATAGGTGAACTGGAATCCAATGAACTGGGTGTATCGGAGTATTCAAAGGAAGGACAGCTTTTAGGCCACATTATAATGGGCATATGCGATATCGAGAGGGTGGGAAACGAGCTGGGAATATCATCCGAAGTTATCCTGCTTTTAAAGCATATGGTCGCAAGCCACCATTACGAACCTGAATATGGCAGTCCTAAAAAACCGATGTTCCTCGAAGCCGAACTGCTGCATTTCATTGATATGATAGATGCAAGGGTTTATGATTATGACAACAACCTGAAAAATATTGAAGAGGGCAATTTCTCAGAGCCTGTGTGGTCTTTGGATAAAAGAAGGTTATATAAACCTGATTTATAAAATATGGCATTTTAGCAATTCGTTTTTTTACTGATTGACAGGTACTTGATAACCAGGGGATGGTTAAAGCAAGTATCTTTTTTTATTGTGTCACTGTTAAGAGGTACCAGTCTGCAATGTAAACCTGCAGGTGCTAGTTGTGTTTTGTCTCGTTAAGCAACAAAGAACCTGCTGAAACACACGCTCCACAGCAGCAAGCAGCTTTGTTGTTGTGGTCTCCATATCCAGGGTCGCTCAATTTCACGCTCTCAGTTTACCGGAATGCGGCGTGGCTTTAAGTGTGCTTCTTTGTGTCAAATAATCCGGTTCACCCGTTGTTATACCGACATCAGAACAGTTACTTTATTGTAAAAACATGTTTTTATTTATAAGAAAACTCTTGAAATAGATATATATTTTGTTATAATCTATACCAAATTATTTATATAAGAATAGTAATATATAAAATATATTAAGGAGTTGAAAAGATGCCCATAAACATACCTGACAACCTGCCCGCATATGAAATTCTTACTGGTGAGAATATTTTCGTAATGACTGAAGAAAGAGCCATTCATCAGGACATACGTCCTTTAAGAATTGCCATCTTCAATATAATGCCCACAAAAATTGTAACCGAAACGCAGTTGTTGAGGCTTATCGGTAATACTCCGCTGCAGGTTGACATTGTTCTTCTGCATCCCCGGACATACAAATCAAAGCATACGCCCGAAGAACATATGAAAACCTTCTACAAGACATTTGATGATGTAAAAGATGAAAAATTTGACGGTATGATTATCACGGGAGCACCGGTAGAGCATATGGCTTTTGAAGATGTGGATTATTGGGAAGAGCTTACAAGAATAATGGACTGGAGCAAGAAACATGTTTACTCCGTGTTGTATATATGCTGGGCTGCCCAGGCAGGTCTTTATCACTTCTATAAAATACCTAAATATCCCCTGCCCGAAAAACTTTTCGGAGTGTTTGAGCATACTGTCGCAGTAAAAAATGTAAAGCTGCTAAGAGGCTTTGATGATGTATTTTATGTCCCGCATTCAAGGCATACCGAAGTGCGCAGGGAAGATATAGAAAAGGTTCCTGAACTGGAAATCCTGTCGGAATCACCCGAAGCCGGTGTTTATATAGTAAGGTCCAGGGATGACAGGCAGATTTTTGTTACAGGGCATTCCGAATATGATCCACTTACATTGAAGTCAGAGTATGAGCGGGATTTAAATAAAGGATTGAAAATAAAAATTCCAAAGAATTATTTCCCCGGTGACGATCCTTCAAAGCATCCGGTGACAAAATGGAGAGGACATGCCAATTTGCTGTTTTCCAACTGGCTGAACTATTATGTATATCAGGAAACACCATATAACCTTGATGAGTTGAATGGTTATTGACAGGTGTTTCATGAATTCCTGCAAAGGAGCATCATAAAATGAAAATATCGACACGGGGGCAATACGGCCTTGAGGCTCTTGTGTATATTGCACTGAATTCATCGGCCGGCCCTGTAAGTATAAGGAATATAGCCTCTTATTGCAATATATCGGAAGCATACATATTACAAATCTTTCTTGTGCTGCGGAAGGCAGGGATAGTATCAAGCATCAGGGGAGCACAGGGGGGATATGTGCTTTCCCGGAAGCCATCCGAGATTAATGTCAAACAGGTTCTTGAAGTATTGGAAGGGCCGCTGACACCGGTGGCATGTATTGTTAAAGAATGTGAAGAACCATGCGTCCGGTATGATATATGCTCCACGAGACTATTATGGGAGATGATCCGGAAAAGATTGGATTCTCTTGCATGTTCCATTACAGTTGCCGATCTTGTTGAGCACTTTCATGCCATGGATGCAATGCAGAATCCTGATTATTGCATTTGAATAATTTATGCATTTTCAGGAATCTCAGGTCCTTCCGGCTGAAAAACCGTGTTGCGGCAAAAGCAGAGAATTAATACATTCGGGAGGGTTTTCATGAAAATTTCTACAAAGGGCAGGTACGGTTTAAGAGCTATGGTGGATCTGGCGGTTTACTCCACCAGGGAGCATGTATCACTGAACAATATTGCAGAACGGCAGATGATCTCTGTTAATTACCTGGAACAGGTTTTTTCGGTACTTAGAAATGCCGGTCTGGTCAAAAGTGTAAAGGGCGCCCAGGGAGGATATATATTGGCCGATGAACCGTCAAAAATTCATGTAGGCAGTATTCTACGTGCTCTTGAAGGTGAATTGTCGGTTATTGAATATGAAAGTTCCGAATGCAGAAACATGATCCAGGCTTGTTTGAAAGAGATGATCTGGGACAGAATGAATGAATGTCTTAACGGGATGGTTGATTCCATAACTCTTGAGGATCTGGCAAATGATTACAGAAGATTGAATGGCCTTGATGCCATTACATACTATATATAACTGTTGTTTATGGCCTAAAGTCATGAATTATACGGTAAAGGAGAGAAGTGATATGAGTGGAAAAAACTACAGATTTGATACCCTCCAGGTCCACGGGGGTCAAGTGCCCGACCCTGTCACCGGTTCAAGGAGTGTGCCCATTTATCAGACAACTTCCTATGTTTTCAGGGACACAGAGCATGCTGCAAACCTTTTTGCACTGAAGGAATCCGGCAACATATATACCAGGATTATGAACCCCACCACCGATGTTTTTGAAAAGAGAATGGCAGCATTGGAGGGCGGAGTTGGTGCTCTGGCTGTATCATCAGGTTCTGCGGCTATAACATACGCGGTTATGAACATAGCTGAAAGCGGTGACGAGATAGTTTCTGCAAGTACATTGTATGGCGGGACATACAACCTGTTTTCTGCTACGCTTCCGAAGTTCGGAATTAAAACAGTGTTTGTTGATCCCGATGATCCTGAGAATTTCAGAAAAGCAATAAACGAACGTACTAAAGCGCTGTTTATTGAATCCATAGGTAACCCCGGAATCAATATTATTGATGTTGAAAAAGTGGCGGAAATCGCCCATGAAAACAACATTCCGCTGATTGTTGACAATACCTTCGGAACACCTTACCTGATAAGACCGTTTGAACATGGCGCAGATATTGTTGTACACTCGGCAACAAAATATCTGGGAGGGCACGGTACATCCATAGGTGGTGTCATTGTAGATTCAGGCCGTTTTGACTGGGAGAAAAGCGGTAAATTTCCGGGCTTTACCGAGCCTGATCCAAGCTACCATGGCATAAAGTTCACAGGAGCCTTTGGTAATGCTGCTTATATTGTAAAAGCCCGGGTGCAGCTTCTGCGTGATACCGGAGCCTGCCTGAGTCCGTTTAACGCTTTTCTGCTGCTGCAAGGGCTGGAAACCCTGTCTCTCAGGGTTGAAAGACACCTGTCAAACACTAAGAAAATAGTAGAATTTTTAAGCAGGCATCCGAAGGTCAGCTGGGTTAACTATCCTTCTATTCCAGGAAACAAGTATTATATCCTGGCCCAAAAATACTTCCCGAAGGGCGCAGGTTCCATATTTACATTTGGAATAAAGGGTGGCAGGGAAGCAGGCATCCGCTTCATAGAAAACCTTGAGCTGTTCTCGCTTCTCGCTAACGTAGCTGATGCAAAATCCCTGGTCATTCATCCTGCAAGTACAACACATGCACAGTTATCCGAAGAAGAACAACTGGCTGCAGGTGTAACACCTGATATGATAAGGCTTTCAATTGGTATCGAGGATCCTGACGATCTTCTTGAGGATCTTGAACAAGCTCTTGACAAAATAAGCCTGTAACCCATATATTTACATGATGATTGTAATATGCACCGCACTTTGATAAAATTCAGGTGATATATACTTAATTGATTTTTATGAGGTGAGTGGATGTCTGGAATAGCAAAGAATTTAACAGAACTTGTAGGCAACACACCCATGGTTGAGCTGTCGAAATACGGTGTTTCGGAGGGATTGGAAGCAAAGATTCTGGCAAAGCTTGAATATTTTAATCCAGCAGGAAGCGTCAAGGATCGGATAGGGTTGGCCATGATACAGGACGCTGAAGAAAAAGGCCTTATTAGCAAAGAAACGGTCATAATAGAGCCTACAAGCGGGAATACCGGGGTTGCTCTGGCATTTGCTGCAGCAGTTAAAGGATATCGCCTGATTATTACACTTCCTGAAAATTTCAGCGTGGAAAGAAGAAACCTTATGAAAGCACTGGGGGCTGAGCTGGTTATTACTCCGGCACAGGAAGGCATGGGCGGTGCAATCAGAAAAGCCAATGAACTGGCAGCAGAAATACCTAATTCATATATACCCCAGCAATTTGATAATCCTGCAAATCCGGATATTCATAGGAAAACTACTGCAGAGGAGATATGGCGGGATACCGAAGGCAACGTTGATTTATTTGTTGCCGGTGTTGGAACAGGAGGAACATTGACAGGGGTAGGAGAAGTATTAAAGAGCAGAAATAAAAACGTGAAAATAATTGCTGTTGAGCCTGCCGATTCAGCTGTTCTTTCCGGAGGTAAAAAGGGATTCCATAAAATCCAGGGAATTGGAGCTGGATTCATACCAAAGGTTCTGAACCTGGATATTATTGATGAGGTAATCCAGGTAAAAAATGATGAGGCTTACCAGGAAACAAGAAAACTGGCGTTATTGGAAGGGCTTCTTGTGGGTATTTCTTCCGGGGCTGCTGTTTTTGCGGCCGCCCAGGTAGCAAAAAGACCTGAAAACAGGGGTAAAAATATCGTTGTAATTTTACCGGACACAGCAGAACGCTATTATTCAACCGGGTTGTTCGATTAGCACCGAGATACATATTTGTGGGTGCATATTGCTGAAATGTTATTCAAAAAAGCCAATATAACAGGCAGGGATTAATCCCTGCCTTGTTCGGTTTATATTTCATCAGCCATTTATTTATTGCTTCATATTTTGCTGTTGCTGCTGCTGACCACCGCCTTGTAATTGTGAGTAAACCTGCTGTATCTGGTTAGGCTGGGCCTGCTGGGCAGGCTGGTAATATCCTTTTTGTATGGCGTATTGTGCTAATCTTTGCTGACGTTCTTCATCCTGGTTGCGCATTTGCTGTAAAGTGCTTCTTAACTGTGGATTGCTGCATTCGGATATAGCTGTGGTATAAACGGTCAGGCTGCTTTTTAATGAACTCAGGTAGTCATTGACCATATCCTTTTCGGTTAACATACAATCATCTCCTTATTGTAAGAATGACATTAATTTCTGTTTATTAGCCCGTGCGTCACTGGCATCTTTCTCCAGCATCTGTTTAAGTGCAGGATCCTGGCATTGCTGTGCATACGTTTCCAGTTTTTTTATACATGTATCATGGGCACCAATCATATGACGCAAATTCTGCAGTTCCAGTTCGTTAATTTGTTGTGGCATATTGCGCTCTCCTTTCCATTTAAATGTCGCTATTTAGTTTTGGTTAAAATGCAAATATTATTCACAGATGTAAAATATCAGGATTATACTAAAAAGATAAAAAAGAAGAGATAAAAAACAGGAGCTGGAAATTAACTTCTGCTCTCATTAAAAACAAGCGGCTTAAGATGTCAATAAACGCTTATTTTATGGTTTCCCGGCTATTTCTTTAGGCCATTTTTCACTTACTTTATCCTCATCTTTATAGTAATCAACTTTATCTTCGGCACAAAATACTTCCTGGTATGGAAGAATGTTTATTTTACCTGAGTCGGGATATTCGCAGACATCTATGTCTGCGGCAGTACGAATATCCAGGTAGCAGCACGGATGTCCGGTATGATTATACAGCTGATGTGCACCTGATGGTCCCATTTCAAAGAAAACAACATCTCCTTCAGATAATTCGAAAAATCCTTCGGGTGTCCTGAGCGTAGCTTTACCGGATAGAATAACAAATATTTCTTCGGCATTCCGGTGAAAATGATATGGATAGGAGTACTTACCCGGGTCAAGCAACCTTATATCAAAATTCAATTTTTTTGACTTGACAATACCGGCTAACCTAGGACTCGTATGCCAGGAAAATTCAGGGATGGGGGATTGTCTGAGATCATATGATATTTTTTCAGGATTAAATATATAAGCCATAAATAAACTCCTTTCATAATATTTCATCCAGCAATCCAAACAAACCTTTATAGCCACCGCAGGTTGCGTTTCTTTAGCTTAAACCTCTTGAATCCTTTTAAAATCTTTCAAATTTATATCATGAATTTCTTATTAATTATATCATTAATACCTGCAAAACGGAAAATATAAGATTATATGGACGTTCTCGAAGGTATGAAGAAAGAGGAATAATACATTCCGTATGAATAAAATGATTGAACTATTCCGTATGTATATTAAATTATCATACCCGTGCGTTTTTTGGATGAAACAATGCATGAAGTAGAAAATAAAAAACCGCTGAAACCCAATAATTTCAGCGGTTTTTCTGGTCGGAGTGACTGGATTTGAACCAGCGACCTCTTGCACCCCAAGCAAGCACTCATACCATCTGAGCTACACCCCGACAGCGACATTATGTATTATAAGGCATAATAAAAAAAATCTCAATACTTTTTGAATAAAAAATTTATTGCATTGGCCTGCCATGTTTTCAATTTGGCATTTTTCATGACTAAAACCAGAATCAGGAGAGCATTATAAACATGAAAAAAGATTTGGAGGATGATAAAACATGCCAAAGCAGATGAAGACAATGGACGGAAATGCGGCAGCAGCCTATGCGTCATATTTTTTTACCGAGGTTGCCGGCATATATCCCATAACACCTTCGTCACCAATGGCAGAACTGGTTGATGAATGGTCGGCCCATGGGAAGAAAAACATGTTCGATCAGCCTGTAAAGGTGGTAGAAATGCAATCCGAAGCAGGAGCTGCAGGTGTTGTACATGGGTCGCTTGCTGCAGGCGCATTAACAACAACATACACTGCATCCCAGGGGCTTCTTTTAATGATACCGAATATGTATAAAATTGCGGGGGAACTTCTTCCCGGAGTATTCCATGTATCTGCCAGGGCACTTGCAAGCCATGCATTGTCAATTTTCGGTGACCACCAGGATGTAATGGCATGCCGTCAGACCGGGTTTGCACTCCTTGCCTCGTCGAATGTGCAGGAAGTTATGGATTTGGGTGCAACAGCCCATCTTTGTGCCATTAAGTCCCGGGTACCTTTCCTGCATTTCTTTGATGGGTTCAGAACGTCCCATGAACAGCAAAAGATAGAGGTTCTCGATTATGAAGAACTGAAAAAACTGGTGGATTTTGACGCTGTTCAGAAATTCCGTGAAAGATCGTTAAATCCGAATAGGCCAATGGTTCGCGGAACAGCGCAGAACCCTGATATTTTCTTTCAGAACAGGGAAGTATCGAATCCTTTTTATAACGCTGTACCTGATATCGTCAATAACTATATGGAAGAGATAAACAAAATAACCGGAAGGGATTACAAGCCATTTAATTATTACGGGGATAGGGAGGCAGAATATGTAATTGCAGCAATGGGCTCGGTATGCGACTGCATCGACGAAGTAGTGGATTACCTGATGGAAAAAGGAGAAAAGGTTGGTTCAATAAGGGTACATTTGTACAGGCCATTTTCGCATAAATACCTGCTTGATGTACTGCCGAAGACCGTTAAAAAAATTGCAGTGCTTGACAGGACAAAAGAACCGGGAGCACCTGGTGAACCGTTATACCTGGATATAGCAGATTTCGTGTTCAAAAACAAATTGGATATCCAGGTAGTTGGCGGCAGGTACGGGCTTGGATCAAAGGATACAAGGCCATCGCAAATTGTCGCGGTTTTTGAGAATCTCAAAAAAGAGAATCCAAAAGACAGGTTTACAATTGGTATTGTAGACGATGTAACCCATACTTCCCTTGAAGAAGGCGAGATTATAGATACAACACCGAAAGGCACAATAAGCTGCAAGTTCTGGGGACTTGGTTCCGACGGTACTGTCGGTGCGAATAAAACAGCCATAAAAATAATCGGAGACAAAACAGATTTATATGCGCAGGCGTATTTTTCATATGACAGCAAAAAATCGGGCGGTTCTACAATATCTCACCTGAGGTTTGGTCCGCAGCCTATCCGTTCGCCTTACCTGGTTTATAATGCCGACTATATTGCATGCCATAACCCTTCATTTGTAAATCATTTTGACCTGTTAAAAGGACTTAAAAGGCATGGTATCTTTGTTCTTAACTGCCAGTGGAGCGAGGATGAACTGGATGAAAAACTTCCGGCGTCAATTAAAAGGTATATTGCAAACAACGATATAAATTTCTTTATAATCAATGCCATAAAAATTGCAAGGGAAGTAGGCCTTGGAAACCGTATCAACATGGTTATGCAAAGCGTCTTTTTCAAACTGGCAGAAATAATTCCGGTGGACGATGCGATCCGCTATCTGAAAGAATCTGTGGAGGATGCCTATGGTAAAAAGGGCCAGAAGATAGTTGACATGAATAAAGCTGCTATAGACAGGTCCCTTGAGGCATTGATCAGAGTTAACGTTCCGGAAGAATGGAAGAGCGCTGCTGATGAAGAAGCGCCAATAAAAGATGAGCCTGAATTTGTCAGGAGAATCCAAAGGCCGATGGCCCGTCATGAAGGGGATGAGCTTCCTGTCAGTGCATTTATCGGTATGGAAGACGGCAGTTTCCCGGTTGGTACAACAAAATATGAAAAACGGGGGATTGCTGTTCTTGTACCTGAATGGCAAATAGACAAATGCATCCAGTGCAACCAGTGCTCCTATGTGTGTCCTCATGCGGTAATCAGGCCGGTTTTATTGGACAGTGAAGAAGAAAAAAGAGCTCCTGACACTTTCAAAACTCTGCAGGCGAAAGGAAAAGGTCTTGAACAGTATAAGTTCAGGATTCAAATCAGCCCTATGGATTGTACCGGCTGCGGCGTATGTGCCGATGTATGTCCTGCGCCGGGCAAAGCATTGATTATGAAAGACGCTGAGCAGGAAATAATGATGGAATCTGAAAACTATGAGTTTTGCTTAACTGTAACTGAAAAAGAGGCAATGGATAAAAAAACCCTTAAAGGCAGTCAGTTTATACGGCCGTTGTTTGAGTTCAACGGTGCCTGCCCGGGTTGCGGAGAAACCCCTTATGTCAAGCTGCTGACCCAGTTGTTTGGTGACAGGATGCTGATTGCAAATGCAACAGGTTGTTCATCGATATACAGTGCCAGTGCCCCGTCGATACCCTATACAACAAATGCTTACGGAAAAGGGCCTGCATGGGGAAATTCCCTGTTTGAGGACAATGCCGAATATGGATATGGAATGTTCCTTGCTGTAAAGCAGCTTAGGGAAAAAATAGCCGGCTTGATGAAGGAAGCAATGGGAACGGATATTTCGGACAAGACGAAGGATGTATTCCAGAAATGGCTGGATAGCTTTGATGACGGGGAAGAATCAAAAAAGGCATCGGAAATGGTAATGGAGGTTTTGAAAGAAAATCCGGATAATCCTGTATTTAAACAGATTCTGTCCCTTAAGGACTATCTTGTAAAACAATCGCAATGGATTATCGGCGGTGACGGCTGGGCATATGACATAGGGTATGGAGGAGTGGACCAGGTTCTTTCAACGGGTGATGATGTGAACCTTCTTGTCCTTGATACTGAAGTATACTCCAACACAGGAGGGCAATCTTCAAAAGCCACACCGACTGCTGCTGTTGCAAAATTTGCAGCTGCCGGGAAGAAAATAAGGAAAAAAGACCTTGGCATGATGGCAATGAGTTACGGTTATGTGTACGTGGCTCAAATTGCAATGGGAGCAAATATGAACCAAACAATAAAAGCTATTGTTGAGGCTGAACAATATAAAGGACCGTCGCTGATAATTGCTTACTCCCCATGTATCAACCACGGTATCAAGACCGGAATGGGAACAAGTATTGCAGAAGAGAAAAAAGCCGTTGAATGCGGATACTGGCACCTGTACCGCTATAACCCAACACTTAGGGAACAAGGAAAGAACCCATTCATTCTTGATTCCAAGGAACCTTCGAAGAATTTCAAGGAATTCCTGCGTGGAGAAGTGCGGTATTCGCAGCTTGCAACAGTGTTCCCCGAAATAGCCGAGGATTTGTTTAACCAGGCAGAAAAACATGCCCGGGAAAGATACGAAGCCTATAAACGTATGGCAGATATGCAGTACCAATAATAAAAATGATATAAGGTGTCATGAAAGATGTAAAAGGCTGAAAAACAGGAGAAAGGACTTATTGGACTTATTGAAGCATGTCCTTTCTCCTTTGTATATCATTTTTTCAAAAGCAGCAACAAGTAATTGGTGATATTTTACATTTACAAAACTATACATAAAAAGTTGTTATATTATACCTTTCAGATAATAAAAACTAGCTATCAATGCTGTTTCGTGGTATTACAGTTGTCATGGCAGGTTATTTCTGGTTCTGATCCACATATTCCTTGGCATTGATTACACCAATTTCTTTTGGAATTATAACCCTTGATACGGGTTTCTTTTCTTCAACATCTGCCCAGGAGGCGGTATCGTGCCTTTCTATCGGCTTTTGCATGAATGTTTGCTTTTTCTTGTTGTCACTCATATGAATCCTCCTTTATAATAAGAAATCTATTGGATTTTTCTTATTATTTCTCTGAAAAAAAGAAATATTAGAATTATAATTAAAATTTTTATGGTGGTTTATTTGAAGAATTCATGTTTATATCATTATAAGACGGTATAATAGTTTGTACTGTCATTTTTTTGCAGTAATGCGAAATGAGATATATTGTATGTGATATGTTGAGAAAAATATATTTGAACAATCTTTAATTTTTCGTCTTGCTATGGTAAAATTAGGCGAAAATTTATATGGAGGGTATAACGGAATGTTGATTGCTGACAAATGGGTTGATTATGAGCTTATAGATACAGGAAACGGAGAAAAGCTTGAAAGGTGGGGAAAATTTATTTTGCGTCGTCCCGATCCGCAGGTTATATGGCCAGGCATGAGCGATGAAAAAGTATGGGAAGAGGCGGATGCTCATTACCACAGAAGCCAGAGCGGGGGTGGAAGATGGGAGTACAGGAAGAAACTCCCCCAGAGATGGACCATTAAATACGGAGATCTTTTATTTTATATAGAACCTACAGGCTTCAAGCATACCGGACTTTTTCCGGAACAGGCTGTGAACTGGGAATGGATGATTAACAAGATAAAATCGGCACCAAAGCCCGTCCGTGTATTGAACCTATTTGCCTATACCGGGGGAGCTACTGTTGCGTGTGCTTATGCAGGAGCCGAAGTATGCCATGTGGATGCTGCGAAAGGCATGGTGACCAGGGCAAAGGAGAATATTGCACTGTCGGGGCTTGGCGACAGGGTGGTAAGGTTCATAACCGATGATGTGGTAAAATTTGTACGAAGGGAAAAACGCCGGGGAAAAATGTACGACGGAATCATAATGGATCCACCGTCATACGGCAGAGGACCTAAAGGAGAGCTGTGGAAGATAGAAGATGAGCTATACGGGTTGGTGGAGGCATGTATTGAGATTTTAAGCCCTGAACCGCTGTTCTTCCTGATTAATTCATATACTACCGGTCTTGCTCCCAGTGTTCTGACTAACATTTTATTCCTGTCCATGACGAAAAAATTCGGGGGTCATGCATACAGTGACGAAATCGGTTTGCCAATAGCCAAATCGGGGCTGGTTCTTCCATGCGGTTCATCAGGCAGGTGGGAAAGGCATGAGTAAATCATATGGCTGATTTACCATAAAAAACATGAAAAAACAGCAGTATTTTTTACTACATTATTTAACCTGTTGTAGTATAATTAAATATGTACATGAAGCAATAAAACTGAAAAATGCGGATTTTTCAGGAAGGGCTTTAATTTTCACATAAGAAAAACCAGGGGGATTCAGATGAGAGGTTACAGAATTTCATTACTGCTGTTGGTTTGTTTTCTTACCGTTTCTATTACAGGGTGTAAATTTGAAAACGTAAATAATGACTCTGTTACAGTTCCAGAACCGCAAATATCAAAAACACCTGATTCAGAGCCTGAAAACGTTCAGGATGATCCCGCACCCACACCTGAGCCGACCGTTACTCCGACTCCCGAGGCCGAGAAGGAGAAAATAAAGGTTAAAGGTCTTTACCTTACTGGGTGGTCTGCCGGAAACAAGGAGAGAATGGATTATTATATAAACCTCGTGGAAGAAACCGAGCTTAATGCTTTTGTTATAGACATAAAAAATGACGACGGCATTGTCAGTTATGAATCAAAGGTGCCTGAAGTGGTTGAAGCGGGTACATATCATAAAAAGTATGATCCGGAGAAACTTATTGAAACTCTTCATGAAAAAGATATCTATGTTATCGGAAGAATTGTATGTTTCAGAGATCCGGCCTATTCGAAAAAATATCCCGACCGGGCTGTTAAACATTCAAACGGTGGATTGTGGCGTGAAGAGAAGAATGATAAGGATATAACCTGGTTGAATCCATGTGATGAGCGAAATTGGAAATATATAGTTGGTATTGCAAAAGAAGCCGTGGAATTAGGTTTTGATGAAATCCAGTTTGATTATGTGCGCTTTCCCGACGGAACCAGGAGCAATATGGATTTCGGCAGAACCGGTTTTGTAAAACATGAAGTCATTAACGGTTTTATTGACTATGCAAGAAAAGAATTACCGGATGTTACAATTTCAGCCGACATTTTCGGAATTGTATGCGTAAGCCCGGAAGATCGTGAGGATATCGGCCAATATCTTGAGTTGATTGGCAGGAATCTGGATTATATTTCCCCTATGACTTACCCTTCATTATATGCAAGAGGGCAGATTGTAAACGGTGTTAAATTTCCAAATCCTGATCTCGAACCCTATGAAGTGGTTTATAATACACTTTTAATGGCTAAAGAAAGGCTTTCCAAAGTGGAAAACTATAAAGCGGATATCCGTCCTTTCCTTCAGGCGTACACTGCAAGCTGGCTTCCTAAAGAAGCATATCAGAAATATACTGCCGAGGAGTACAGGCAGCAAATACAGGCTGTATATGATGCAGGTTATGAGCAATGGATTTTCTGGGATGCAAATAACAAGTACGAGGGATATGAAGCTTTCTATAAAGAATAATAAAATAACCAAAATATAATAAAAAGATGGCTCCTTCACGTTTTTTAGACAGGTTAAGCCTTAGGTTGGGTGAAGTGAGCCATTTTTGCATTATAAACTGATGACTAATTTTTATTGTCCTTTCCTTCGTGATGTACAAAAACTATTGGTTTTCCTTCAGCCGTTGCCACCCTGCGGTCAAATTCCTTTTGCTTTTCCTTGCCCGGTGTAAAACAATAAGGGTGTTTTCCCAGAAGATCTTTTAACTCAGTATACTTCAAGCAATAATCATCTCCTTCATACAACGTTCATTAATAATATATGAAACAAGCCATAAAAGGTTCATTGCCTGTTGAAAAAATTAACATAAAATTTATTGCAGGGTTGTGATTTCATTTTAAGGACAAATTTTCATTGCACAGAAAAATATTTTAAACTATAATATAGAAATATTGAATTAGATAACATTAATGTACGCCATGTTTTACATAGGTTAAGCAAACATTTATTGATAAATAAAAACTACCAACCCCGGAAGGAGGGCTTTTATTTGAATCATGATACTATATTGATTCTTGATTTTGGAGGCCAGTATAATCAGCTTATAGCCCGCAGAGTCCGCGAGGCTAACGTTTATTGTGAAGTACTTCCGTATGATGCACCTATGGATAAAATACTTTCAAGGAAACCAAAGGGTATTATTTTTACTGGTGGTCCGGCTTCTGTTCTGGATGAAAAAGCACCAAAGTGTAACCGGGAAATATTCAGTGCAGGCATACCGATTCTTGGCATTTGCTATGGTATGCAGTTAATGGCTGCTGAACTCGGCGGAACTGTGGGCAGGGCTTCCAGCGGAGAATATGGAAGGGTTGAAATTGCGCTTCAAACTGACAATGAGCTGTTTTCAAATATAAATACCGAAACGAGCTGCTGGATGAGTCATACATTCCAGGTGGAAAAGATGCCTCAGGGCTTTGAGGTATTGGCAAGAACGCGTAATTGCTCTGTTGCCGCGATGGGTGACAGGGATAAAAAGCTGTACGGAGTCCAGTTCCATCCCGAGGTGCTTCATACGCAATATGGACAGGAGATTATAAAGAACTTCCTGTTTAATATCTGCCAATGCCAGCCAGATTGGAAAATGTCTTCGTTTATAGAAGATACGGTTGATAAGATAAGAAAAAAAGTAGGAAGCAAAAAGGTATTATGTGCATTATCCGGAGGGGTTGATTCAGCCGTATCCGCAGCATTGGTAAATAAAGCCGTGGGAAAACAGCTTACATGCATTTTGGTGGATCATGGCCTTCTCAGAAAAAATGAGGCCGAACAGGTAGAAGAAGTTTTCAAACGCCAGTTTGATATTAACTTTATCCGTGTGAATGCACAGGAGCGTTTTTTGACCCGGCTTGCAGGAATAACCGATCCCGAACGGAAAAGAAAAATAGTCGGGGAAGAGTTTATTCGTGTTTTTGAAGAAGAAGCCAAAAAATTAGGCAAGGTTGACTTCCTTGTCCAGGGCACCATTTATCCCGATGTTATTGAAAGTGGTGTCGGGGATGCGGCAGTTATCAAAAGCCATCATAATGTGGGCGGACTTCCGGAACATGTGAATTTTGATGAAATAATAGAACCCCTGAGGGATTTGTTTAAGGATGAAGTGCGTAAAGTGGGTCTTGAGTTAGGACTGCCCGAGCAGTTGGTATGGAGGCAGCCATTCCCTGGACCAGGACTTGCAATAAGAGTAATAGGCGAAGTTACTTTTGAAAAACTGGAAATATTAAGGGAAACCGATCATATTTTCAGAGAGGAAATTGAGAGAGCCGGGCTGAATAAAACAGTAAACCAGTATTTCACAGTGCTTACGAATATGAGAAGTGTCGGTGTAATGGGTGATGAAAGAACATATGACTATACCGTTGCCCTCCGTGCAGTTACTACAACTGACTTTATGACGGCAGACTGGGCCAAAATTCCGTACCAGGTACTTGAAAGGGCATCAAACCGCATTGTTAATGAAGTAAGAAGTGTTAACCGGGTTGTTTATGATATAACATCCAAACCCCCGGCGACAATCGAGTGGGAATAATTAAATGAACCCTGTAATCCTTTTTATCAAGGATTACAGGGTTTTATTTTATCTTCAAATTGAAGCTTGTCTGTTATATATTATCCACTTATTAACGAATAATTAATAATTATAGCCTAATATATGAATAATTCCTGTTTTTCATGCCCGATGCCATATACTTTTTTATGTGAAAACAGGGGTGATTGTGTGTTTAAAAATTCAAACTCGTATATAGCAGTTATCGGTGATATAAGGGATTCCTAAAAATTAAGGGGCTTAAGGCCTGATTACTTCGGCTGCTCACCCGGTTTAATTTTGTTAATAATATTTATGGCCAGTTCATACTTGTAAACAGACTTATGCTGGGTGGTAAACTTAAAGCGGTAAAGGGTGTTGTTATAATAAAATTCAAATTTATTGTTGTTTTGAACGTTCATACCTGAAATTTCATCCAGAGGGAAAGAATACCTGTTTCCTTTTTCAGGTATGAAATCAAACCTGTCAAAATATAATTCCACTTTTCCCAGCCAGTTGTATTTTCTCAGCTTTCCCCTGCGTTTGCCGGTGAACAATTTGGTTTTTGTATCGGTAAAAAGCGGTATTTTACCGGTAACATATTCATCTTTTGAGAATAATTCGTAAAGGTAGGCATTCTGCCATTCGCTCCAGGCCTGCGTTGAATCAAAGAATTTTTCATGCTTCGTTGTAAAAAAACCGTATTCATCATATCTGACCGAATAATTGCATTCCCTGCACGTGAAGTGATCACCGTGACTGTAAAGTGAGCATATGGATTTGCAACGGGGGCATACAACCAGGAACAAATCAAGATATTCGGCAAGGTTTTTACCCCTGAAGGGAATCATGTTTTTCTTCTGCCATTCGTATTCGTTAAAATGAATACCGTCAACAACTTTCCTGTATATGGAATCAACATCCATATCATTGATTTCTTCGGGCCTTAGAAGAATGTCATAATTCATGTTTATTATACCCGTTCTTGAGCTTCTTGCCCATCTTGGCCTTGTAAGGCCGGCTCCCTGCATTACGGTACTGATGACGGGGATTTTCAGGCTCTTGATTAACTTTGCAGTGGAATAAAAAACAGGAACATTTTTTAAATCCCAATTGCGGGCACCTTCAGGGTAAAGCCCTATTACACCCTTTCTCTTGATTATCGATAATATTGCGCGAATTGTTCCCGAATCCGCAAGATGCTTTGATTTAGGAATACCTCCCACCAGTTTCAGAACCTGCCTTAACCAGAAGTTTCTGAAATGGGCATCCGAAATAACGAAATAAATGGGATCGGCAATTCCCATGGACATCAGAAACGGGTCCCACGCACCGACATGGTTTCCTATAACTAGGTATGGAGGTTTTATACCCAGTATTTTATTATTATATATATTAACATTGAAACGTTTTTTAAGATACAGCCCGAATGTGGATTTCAGCAATTTATTAAACCATCTGCTGTAGTAATATTGTCTTGATTTCATCATATCCTCCTGCAAAGAAAGAACAATAATACTTTTTTATTTTACCAAAACGGGTAATTGATGTCCATAAATGAGAAAATTTTAGGATTTCCTACGCTGATTTTAAGTTTTTGCCAAGTTCGTATAACAGCGGGGGAATCGTGCAGCTTTGCCGGTGAAGAGCAACGAGCTTCGAGGCCATTTTGTATTACCGAACGATTTTTTTCATTGTTTAAATTAATAATAAACGCTATAATTCTATTAGAAAAGGGAGGTTATATGTATGGCTGTTTTTGATATGCCGCTTGAAGAACTGAAAAAATATACGGGGATAAATCCAAAACCCGATGATTTTGATGAATACTGGCAAAGAGCTCTAGATGAAATGCATGGAACAGATCCAGGCGTTGAAATGATACCGGCTGATTTTGAAACCCCGTTTGCCGAATGCTATGATTTATATTTTACAGGAGTGAAAGGTGCGAGAATATACGCGAAACTTCTTAAACCCAAAAATGTAAACGAGCCCATGCCTGCAATTCTTAATTTCCATGGATATTCGGGAAACAGCGGGGACTGGTATAACTATCTTGGTTATGTTGCTTCGGGTTTTACCATTGCAGCACTGGATTGCCGCGGCCAGGGCGGATTGTCTGAAGACAGGGGCGGTGTACTGGGAAACACCCTCCAGGGACATATTATACGCGGTCTTGATGATCCAAATCCCGATAACTTACTGTTCAGAGATATATTTCTTGATACTGCAATGCTGGCTGAAATTATAATGAATATGCCTTTTGTGGATAAGAACAGGGTAGGTGCAATGGGCGGTTCCCAGGGCGGGGCCCTGACAATCGCATGTGCCGCACTTGTGCCTGAGATAAGGAAACTTGCGCCATGCTATCCTTTCCTCAGTGATTATAAGAGGGTTTGGAAAATGGACCTTGCAAAGGATGCATATGTAGAACTGTCGCAGTATTTCAGAAGGTTTGATCCCATGCATTTACGAGAGGACGAGATTTTTACGAAGCTGGGGTATATTGATATACAGCATCTTGCCGAAAGAATCAACGGTGAGGTTTTGATGGCTACAGGGCTTATGGATACTGTATGCCCGCCTTCCACACAATTTGCCGCATACAATAAAATAAAATCAAAAAAGAGCATGGTAATATACCCTGATTTCGGACATGAGTATTTGCCCGGATTTGAAGATATAAAATACAGGTTCATGCTGGGTTTGCATCAGCCTGCGGATTAATTTTATTCTAATGAAATTTTAATTTTTCATGAAGGCGCAGTTAATTTTAGGATTATACAATGTCCAATGTAAGATAAGTTTATAGTCTTTGGAGGTGCAATCCATGATTACATTGGAACAAGTGGATCAAATGAGAAAAAGAACAAACTGCAGCTACGAGGAAGCCAAATTCTTCCTTGAGAAACACAACGGAGATGTGCTTGAAGCCATTGTGGATTTTGAGAAAAGCAAAAGAAACACAAGAAACATGAATAATGATCCGAAAAAGAATGCAAGTGATTTTTGGCAAAGCGTAAGCGCACTAATCAGAAAAGGTTTTGAAACCAGGGTGGTAATTGAAGACAGCAATTATAACGTATTTATTAATATACCTGTAAATATTCTGCTGCTGTTTATAATCTTTGCTGCCTATGTAGTTATACCTGTTTTATTGATAATGATGCTGCTGGGATATAAACTAAGCATCAGAAAACCCAGGGGTGAAGTGGTGGAACTTTCCAAAATAATGCATAATGTTGCAGGTAACGGTTCAAACAGCAATCAAAATGTGCAGCAGCAGAACCAGGAAACTGCGGTAAAACAGGAAGAACAGAAAGACAACTACAACGAAATGATTATTGAGTAAAATTTAGATTATTGGCAGAAAACGCAAATACATGACAGGTGAAAAAATGGCTGAAAAAATACTGATTATCGAAGATGACAGCAGAATAGCCAGATTTCTCGAACTGGAGCTCAGGCATGAAGGATATCAGGTCGATATTGCTTCAGACGGCCGAAGTGGACTGGAAAAGGCGTTAAATGATGATGTCGACCTGGTAATTCTTGACCTGATGCTTCCTCTTCTCAGTGGTATCGAGGTCCTGCGGCGCATCAGAAAGGTGTCGGACCTGCCCGTTATCATGCTTACCGCAAAGGATGACGTATCGGATAAGGTTGTAGGTCTTGACAGCGGAGCAGATGACTATGTCACTAAACCTTTCGCCATAGAAGAGCTGCTGGCGAGGATTCGTGTTGCCCTTAAGAGAAAGAACAACAACGTTGTAAAAAAGGATAATGATATTCTAAGGGCGGGAGATCTTGTATTGAATAAAACAAGGCATACGGTTTCTTACAGGGATGAGGAAATACCACTGTCAAAGAAGGAATATGATCTTCTTGAATATATGATGGAAAACAGGGGAATTGTACTGACACGTGAACAGCTGATTGAAAAGGTATGGGGCTATGATTACTATGGTGATACGAATGTGACAGATGTCTATATAAGGTATCTCAGGGCCAAAATAGACCAGAAGTACAACCTTGCATATATTAAGACCGTACGCGGAGTGGGGTATGTTTTTGAGTACAGGGAGTAAAACCGGGAATTTAAAACAGCATAAAAAGGTATCATACGCGTCCGGGAATGAAAAAGAAGGATCCGAACAGAAAAATTCCGGAAATCCCACCAAAAAAAATGATATCAGGAGAGGTGCAAATAAAAAAGCATCAGGCAGAACCGGCTTTTCAATGAGCCGCAGGATCTCTGTTTCCTATACACAGATGCTTATCGACACCCTTTTGTCATGCCTTATTCTGATGTTCATTGTATATATTGCTTTTAATCTGGTTGTGCTGGGAATGGAAGCAAAAGATATCATTGATGGTTTACAGATATCTGAAAACTTGCCGGAAAGCATATACGAAGTAGCCGTTCAAAAGGATACCGAGATTGCTTTGTTCGATTCAAACGGGGAATTGGTAATCAATACATTCATGAAGGATTTCTTCATACCATATCCGCAGATCCCCATATGGTTCTTCAGAAAAGACAACTCAATATTCATTATGGTCAAATCGCATTTGCAGAAATCCGACGGGTTTTTTGAGGCATACATTTTCAGGAATATAACAAAAACAGTGCTGGAAATGATAATCCTGTTCGGATTTTGCATTATTATGTATATCATTGTGACGTTAATGATTTTTTTCAGGGGAAAATCCATAACAAGAAATGTTCTCAATCCGATTGCTGAAATGACGAAAATGACCAAAGAAATCAAAGCGCAAAACCTGAACCTAAGGCTTAATGTTACAAATGCAAAGGATGAACTGAAAGAGTTGGTTATTACTTTCAATGAAATGATGGACAGGATTGAGTCTGCATACAACAAGCAGAACCAGTTTGTATCCGATGCTTCCCATGAGCTGAGGACACCCATTTCAGTAATACAGGGATATACCAGAATGCTTGAAAGATGGGGAAAAGACGATCCTGAAGTGCTTTCCGAAGCCATTGATGCAATAGGAAAAGAAGCTGAAAACATGAAAGAGCTTGTAGACAAGCTTTTGTTTATAGCACGGAATGACAAGGATACTCTTATTCTTAACAAGGAGAAATTCTCATTAAGCGAAATGATGGAGGAACTTGCAAAGGAAACACGATTGGTGGATAAACTTCACGTTATTGAAGACTCGATTGAAAAGGATATAGAAATTACCGGTGACAGGAACCGTTTAAAACAGGCCATGCGAATTTTTGTTGACAATGCGCAGAAGTACACAGAACCCGGGAAAAAGATTGAAATAAGACTTAACAGAGAGGAAAACCGGGTGATTTTGTCGGTCAGGGACGAGGGTTGCGGAATAGACAGCAATGACATCCAAAATATATTTGACAGGTTTTACCGTGCCGACAGGTCAAGGGATCGGAACAAAGGAGGTCACGGCCTGGGCCTTTCGATTGCCAGGATAATAATACTCAGGCATGGCGGAAAAATCCATGTAAAAAGTAAATTAGGTGAAGGAAGTACATTTTCGGTCATATTAAATGTCGATTAAACATTACTGTTCAGAGGTATCAGTTTACAATGTCCATCTGTGAGCCGATGCCGTGGTATCCATATCCATGGCCGATCGGTTCCGCATCTGCGATTTACTGGAATGTAGCGTGGCTTTGAAGTGTGCTGCTCACCACACATATCATTATTGCATGAATTGCTTTTTTCTTAGCATGAATCTGCAAAAAATCAATTTATGTTCTATAATTGGCTGTTTATGCCAATCTTATTGACATTACTTTACAATTTCTATACGATCTATGATAAACCTATCAAAAGATGGTGTTTTTAAGTGAAAGAAAAACCATTGGTGAAAGAGTTTAATGTTGAAAAATACGACAGATACAGCTACGGTAAACTTGAATTGCTGTTATATGCCGTTGCAGGGGCTTTCACAATGGCACTGACAGGTTGGGTGTTTTACCGGGATTTCATTTTGACTGCAATCTGTTTCATAGCCGGACTTTTCTACCCTGTATTAAAGAAAAAACAGCTAATCGAAAAAAGGAGAAATGTTCTGCGGCTGCAATTCAAAGATCTGCTGTATTACCTTGGGGCTTCGCTGTCTGCCGGGAAATCGGTTGAACAGGCATTTATTCAGGCTCATGGAATTCTTAAGAATTTATATCCCGGAAAGACATCTGATATTGTCAATGAAACGGGTTTAATTTTGAAAAGACTTCAAATGAATGAAAACATTGAATACATAATCAAGGATTTTGCCATACGCTCAGGGATAGAAGAAGTACACCATTTCGCAGATGTGTTTTCTGTTTGCAAAAGGACGGGTGGGAACCTTGTGGAAATAATTCGCACAACTTCCAGGATGATTAGTGAGCGTATAGAAATAAAGCAGGAGATTGAAACCGGACTTGCTGCTAAAAAACAGGAACAGCGAATTCTTTCAGTTTCATCTGTAATAATGGTTATATTTATATCGTCAATGGGCGGTGATCTTATGGAGCCAATGTTTGTTACCGTTCCGGGAAGAGTAATAATGACTTTTTCCCTGGTCCTGATATGCAGCGGGATACTCATTTCAAACAGGATCATGAATATTAGGTTTTAAGGCGGGAGAATACATTGAAAACCGTATATTTTTTGGTTATGGCAGCTATCGTTTTGTTTTATGTGATAATGAACCAAAATGTAAAAAGAAAGTATTCCGATGAATTAAGCGCCCTTGACCGAAAAGAGTATACGTATAAAAATATGCTGGCTTTTGGTTTGTGGCTTTACGATGAGTTGAACATTCCGGCATCGGGTTCCTACCATGTTTTCCTGTATCAGCGTATTGTGATGGTATATGGCACTAGATATGCGGGATTCTTTTTAAAGATACATTGGGCTGAGAAATTCCTGTATTTTTTTCTTGGAATGGCAGTTGCTTCATTTATTGGTGCGGTTTCCGAGCCAAGTACTGTATTTTTCGCAGTAATACCCGCTTCGGGAATAATGCTGTTCTTTCTGACAGACAGGAATCTTGACGAACGGGCGAAAAAAAGGAAGCTTCAGTTGATGATGGATTTTCCGGTTTTCATCAGCAAACTGGCATTGCTTATGAACGCAGGAATGCATCTTCGTCAGGCTTTAATAAAGATATACGGAGATTCTGACAAAAATAGACCGTTATATGAAGAATTAGGCATAGTTCTGGGAGATCTCGAGTCCGGGATTGGTGAAAACCAGGCATGGCAGGAATTTTCAGAACGGTGTAAGGTTAAAGAGATAACCTCCTTTGCCAGTATGATAGTTCAGAATTCCAAAATTGGGGGAACCCAGCTGGTTAACGAGTTGAAAAGAATGTCCCATGAAGCCTGGGAAATGAGAAAGCATGCAGCAAAGCAAATGGGTGAAACAGCTTCTGCCAGGCTTATATTTCCTATGATGCTTATACTGGTGGCAATCCTGGTTATTACCATATCTCCGGCCATTATGCAGTTTTCAGTAAACTATTAAACAACAGGAGGGTTGAAAATGAAAAAGACATTTAAAGAATTAATATCCGATCAAAAAGGGATAAACACGGTTGAAGTTGTAGTATTGGTGGCAATTGCTTTGGGGCTTGCTTTAATCTTCCGGGAACAGATTTTAAATTTCATCAACACGGTACTGGGTGATGTACTTGATGCAGATGCATATACCCTGCCACCAGTAACACCGGCACCATGAAGGCAAGAGCAGGTTTTTCGGCTCATTTTGCTGAAAATAAAATCGCCGGGGCTGTCACTGTTGAGTATGCTGTTGTGTTTCCGATTGTCATTATATGCATACTGATTCTTGTTTACGTTGGAATGTTATATTACCAGCAGTGCCTGATGCAAGCGGTGGTTAGTGAAAATGTACGGAGTTTGGCTTTTTTATGGGGATTTGATCCTGGAAGTATTGATATGAAGGCCGGTTTGACAGGTAAGGACGCGTATGTTGATGAAAGTCTGTACTGGCATATTTTCACTGATACGGATAAAAGAAAGAATAAGGCAGCTCAAGCAGTACAAAATGAGCTAATGTCAAAAAGTGTAATTAAACCGCATGGTGGTTTCGATGTTGAAGTAACCTTCAGAAATTTGATAATCCATAAAAGAGTCGGTATTAGTGCCAAGGCAGTTTATTCAATGCCATTTAAAAGGTTTTTCGAGTATTTGGGTTCATCGGGTTATGTTATGATAAAGGCTCACTGTGAAACAACAATAAATGATCCGCAGGACTTTATTCAAAATACCGACTACCTGATTCAAATTTACGAAGAATCGGGATTTAAAGACAGGGTTCTGGAAAAATTGGAGCCTCTTGTCAATACCCTTCAAAAGATAAAAGATTATTTCAAGTGATGGTTTCCAGGAAGTGTAATAATGAAGTTACGTGGCAGTGTTACAGTGTTTGTCAGTATGATCATGACAGTTCTGACAGCATTCTCGGGAGTAGTTGTTGATTTGTCCAGGTTCCGGGCTGGAGAGAGCCTTGCCCGTGCAGCCGTACAATTGTCAGTCCAATCAGCACTTACCCAATATTTTGCGCCGCTTAAGGATAATTACGGACTCTGGGCCAGCGGATGCAATGAGGAAGAGCTGGAAATATTGATTAATGACCTGCTGGAGAAAAACTTATGTGTTGAAAATGCATTCATGCCAGGCATTACAGATCTTTTCCATTTTTCAGTTGAAAATGTGGCCGTTTACTCAATGTTTAATCTTGCAGATGAAAATATACTTGAGAAAGAAATAACCCAGTTTATGAAATACCGTGCCCCGGTAAATACAATAGGCCTTTTTCTTGAAAAGCTTAAGGCGGTGAACATGTTCATGGCCCAGTCGGGATTGTTGAAAAAAAGAATGGAGCTTGAGGATGAACTGCAAAAAGTGCGCGAAAAACAGGTTTATTTAAACCTGCTGCTGTCGGAAAGAATCCGCGTGTACCAGGATAATGGCAAACCGGTAAAGGAGATAAGGGACCGCCTGGTTTCAATATCTTCGTTATTGGGTGAAATTAACCGAACGGAAGAGAAGGACGGGGAACTTGACAAGTCTTATCGTGCGATGCCTCTGTTAATTGGGAAGATTAAAGAATCAAGAGACAGGATAAACGACATTGAAAGGGAAATATCGGTTCTTGAAGGCGAACTTTCATCTCTCGAAAGGGATTTCAGGCAAATTGAAAATAAAATTGACACATACAATGAGGAAATTACGGATATAGAACGGGAAATCTCAAAAATTGAAGAAAAAATATTGAAAGAAGAAAAAAAGGATGCCCCTGATGAAAGTATATTAAGATCATATTATGAAGAGATAGCAAAGCTTAATGGTAATATAAGCGGAATTGAAAGAGATATTAAGTCATTGGATTATGAACTGGAAAAAATTTACGATGATATACAGGATACAGAGAAGAAAATAACTGCTGGAAAAGAAGAGATTAAAACAATTGAAGAATCGGTCAAAAGTGAAAAGAATGAACTGAAATCAAGGATTGAAAAATGCATTGAAGTTCTTGGAAATATACAGGATAAAACAGAAATAATAAAAGAAAACATGATGGAGATTAAGGATACCTTAAGCCTGTATATAAATTACCATGAGGAAGCCGTAAAAATAATATCTGAAATTCTTACGCAGAGTGAGAAAATATCATTGTTAACCGAGAAAACAGAATCAGATATTAAAAAGCAATCCGAGAAATCAGACAATGCTTTCCTGGTTAAAATCAAGGCAGACATGAAAAAGCTTTCACTTACCGTGAATGCAGAAGTTTTAAACTCTATAAAAACCGGTTTGGAGGAAAACCTGGATTTACTGAATAAAGCAGTTAATGTGACTGACTATTCAGCAAGGCAGGCTGAAGAAGTAATTAACAACATCCTGTTGTTCATTAACAGGACAGAACAGGTATATGAATCATTGAATTTCATGGAAAGGGAGGTTTTCGGTTTACAGCTGGAACATCATGTTAATGAAGTAAATGAAAAAATAAATGTATCGGTATCCGGATATAGAGTAAACTCATATGATTTGGAACCCTCTGTAAACCAAAAGGAAAAAAATGAATTTTACAGGTGGTGCAACAGAGTATTCAATGAGAAAAATGAAACCGGGGGAAAGGATAAGGGTCACGAAAAGAAGCTTAAGGATAACATAAAAAAGGCTGATGACAAGGGGAAGGAAGAAAATGAAAAGTCCTTTGACGGAAAGGATGGAAAACTGTCGGAGAAAGAACTGGAACAGTTGTTTAACTCCCTGCCTTCGAATAAAAATGACGAAACCGGTTTACTTCCTTTTTATGAAGATATAAATGAAGAAACTGAAGAACAGTATAAAAAACAACTGGATAATAACAGCGATATTGCTTCCGGAATAGAAAGCATCCTGTCAGGTATCGGTGAAAACCTTTTGAAATCCCTTTATATTAACGAATATATTATTTGTGCTTTTAAAAATGCCAATATTGATAAAGTACCAACACAAAGAATAAATCTTTATGGAGGTCCTGCAAAAACTTTTTTTGATAAAGCAGAAGTCGAGTATATTTTGTTTGGTAAGAAAAAAGAAAAAGCAAACGCGAATCTGGCCCAGGCGTCAATATTCGGTGTAAGAATGGGGCTCAATCTTCTTCATGTATATATGAGTACAGATAAAACTGCAGCCGCATTGACGGCTGCTGTATACATTTCAGGATGGACGGGGTTTGGGGTGCCTTTAGTAAAAAATCTTATTCTTTTTGGCTGGGCTGCCGGAGAATCATATCTCGATTTGAAAGATATAAATGAGGGAAAGGACGTACCGGTATATAAAACCGATAACACGTGGAGGTTGAGTCTTAAATCCATTTTTTCTGGTATAGCCGGCCAATTCCTCGATGAGTCTTCGAACATGTTAACACAGACAAAAGAAGAGTTGATTGATAAAGCCGATGATGCGGTCAGTACATTAATTAAAGATATGGTTTCAGCTGCCGTTCATGAGGCTTTTCTGCCACTTCAGCAGGCCATTGACGATTTCGGGAATGAAGATGACTCAGTGGAAGATTTGGAACTGATAGATTTCGGGAACCTGGGTGAGATAAGCAATATCGATGATCTAAAAGCCTGGGTGCAGGAATACTGCCGGAAACAGTACCAGGCAGTAATGAGTAAAGCTTCAGGTTGGACAAAAACAAAGCTTGAAGACTATAAAAGCAAAATAACGGACAAAATCACTGGTTTCATAATAGACAGCCAGGCATACAAAAAGCTTTTTTCCTCTATTAGGAGAAGTCTTGATAATATTATTGATGCCGGTGCAAATTCGATATCCGACAGCCTGGAGCAGATTGGAAACAGGATTGGCGATGAAGGTTTGCAAAACCAGCTGGTTGGAACGGTTGTATCCTTTGACTATACGGATTATTTAAGGCTTCTCCTTTTAGCAGTGCCTGGAAAAACAAAGCTTTTAAGAACTGCTGACCTGATACAGCTGAATATGATGGAAACCCTCGATAATCCGGATTTTGATTTGTCGGAATACAATTCATTTTTAATTGTGGAAGCTGATATATCAATGAGTGCCATGTTCATTCCATCTTTTTTTAAAAAAACAGAGCCCGGCAGGTTTAAAATAAGATGGGGGTATGGCTATTGAACACATGTCTGTCTGGTGAGTTTTTTGAGACACGAAACAAAGTCATATGTTTAAAAAAACAAACAGGCAGTGCGACTGTTGAAGCAGCAATAGTAATGCCATTGGTAATAATTGTTTTTATGTCAATATTGTCTGTTATACGCATTGTTTCAACATACAGCATGGTACAGCACGCGTTAAACCAGGTTGCGGAGGAACTGTCTCAATACTGCTATGTTTACCCATTATCAGGGTTGAAACAGCAGCATGACGGTTTGCTGGACAATATCCGGAATGCGGCTGAGGAACTAAAATCACAAACAGATGCCCTGAAAACATTTTATAAATCGGTTGAAAGCATATCGGGCAATGCAATTTCCTTAATCAACGATGACGAAATCACATTGGAAAGCATCCTGGATATAGTTTCCAAAATTGAAAACATCAAGGAATCTTCAGGAGAAATCATGGAAACGATAAATGAAATACTGAAGGACCCGGTGTGTGAGATTCAATTGATTGGTCTTGCACTTTCGGATGCGCTTTTGAGCAAATCAAAAACAACTTTATTGGGAACGGTTGCAAAAACCATGCTTAAGAATAACCTTTCAGAAGATCTGGGAGCTGATGCCGGACGCCTGGAAAAATTACTGAAGATAGAGGGGGGTATTGAAAAACTGGATTTTTCAGGTTCAACATTTTTTAATGACAAGCAAACGATTGACTTGATTGTTGAATATACGGTAAAGCCGGAAATCTTTATAATACCCGTAGTGAGGCTGAGAAACCGGGCGTGTGTGTTTTCATGGGCATGGGGTGTGGACAGCGGTATATCTGCGGATACTGAAGCTGGAAATGAAAGCATATGGAATATTGATAAAAACAAAAGTTCAACTTCCCAACACCTGGCCAGGGGCTGTAAAATAGACAAGCTTTTTGCAGCCGAGCTAAAGAAGAAAATTGGGGAGCATTCAGAAATAACTCCGGATAATTTTAAAACCATCGATTTGATTGAATATGCCCATAATGGCATGGACGGCTCGCTAATCATGATATTTTCCCTGAATCCGTTTCTGCCGGCTTATAACAGCAAAAGCACCATTATAGGAACAATTAAACAGAATTTGAACAGTTTGATTAATTTTCAAAGATACCAATGCCGTGACTTCATTATAGATATGGCACTTTTGTCGGGCAATTATAAAAGGGTTGCCTATGTTATAATTCCTGAAAACAAGGTGCTGCCTGACGCATATATTCAAGCCTTTGAAGAATGCAGAATCTTTGCAGGCAAAAAGGGTATTGAACTGATCCAGGTGCAAAAATACGGGGAGTACTATTATGCTGAAGAAGGTAAATGATAAAAGGATGAAAATTATTATCAATGTATCTGTTCCGGTTATTGTGTATGTTATATATACAGCGGCGGTTTTTTTACTGCCCATGGTAGAGGATGAAGTACGCAAGATTGAAATAATTATTATGCTGGCCATTGCTTCAATTTCTGACATTCGCACTCAAAATATTCCGCTGACTGCCTGCATAGCTATACTTGGAATTAATGTGATACGTTCTGTTTTGGTTTTGTTTTATGCAATGTCATGGATAACCAGCTTCGTTGTGTTGGTAATTTTTATAGCCATATATGCAATAAATAAAGATTTGATCGGCTTGGGGGATATCTTTCTCGCAGCGGTATGCGTTCAGTCACTTATGCCTGAAGACATAATTAAATTCCTGTTCATGGCATTTGCCTTTTCATCATTCATTGGGTTTTTCAAATGCCTTAAAACAAAATCTTTATCAAACATTACCGTACCTATGTCGCCATGTGTCGCAGTTTCATTTTTATTATTCATAATATGAAAGGTGGTTATATGAAAAGCTATTGTGATTTTACCGCATCATATACCGGTTTCGGGGGAAAAAGCTATATATCCTTTACCGTTGCCGCCGAAGAAGAAATAGTTCAGTACCAGGCCGAAATGCTGGCCAAAAATCAAATCGATTTTTTACTGCCGTTGTCAGTTCAAAGGCTGAATGATAACTGGAAACTGTCTTATGAAATTACATCGAAAATACCGCTGGGAAAAATTCTGGAAAGAAAGAGCCTGAAATATGAAGAATTTGAAAATATAATAAAACAAATTGGAAGGCTTTCATTGAAGCTTAAAGATTATCTGCTTGATATTTATTCGGTTGTTTTTGATAAGTCATACATATATTGCGATCCCGGTGATATGTCGTTATATTTTATATATTTCCCTGTGAAAACAGGCAGTCAGGATTCAAGTTTAATGAAAAAATTCCTTCAGAAATTGATATTTGAAGATATAAGGTTGCAGGACGATTCATCAGGGAGCCTGCTGAAAAGGCTGTTGGATGTATTGAAGTCCGAAATGTTCACACCTGAGCACCTGTTAAACTGTTTAAGCTCTAAACAGCCCGAAAACGGGGATTCCATAAACCAAAGCGGTATTGAATCATATACGGTTGATAAAGTGTTTGCATCTCCGAATAAAGCCATAAGTATAAAGCAGGATCAGGAAAAAACGGGGGAATGGGTTCCAAAGGCAACACCTTTTTTTCGGGAAATGGCTGCTGATAAATATGAAAAAAGCAAAAAAACCATCGATACAAAGTATCCGTTAAAATCTTACATAATTGCCGGTATTGCAAACATGCTGCTTTTTGTTATGCTTATTTATATTTTGTTTTCAAAAACCGGTTCAAGGAATATCATAAGTACATTATCAGGGTTAATACTGATTGGTTTTGCCATAAACTACTTTATTTATACGAGGTTGTTTTCCGAAAACGTGCAAAATCAGACAGAAGAAGCAGGAAAACCTGTTAAAACTGCTTATGCCGGGCAAATTACCGTTGAAGACACCGAAGAAGACATTATCCTTCCAAATAGAGTGCCTTTGTACGCAAAAACATGGTTGAACCCTGATTTGAAAGCAGTAAATGAACGTATTGGAACTGACTTGGTGCATCGCGATAATAACAGTAATGAAAAAGAAACATCCGGGCCTGAAGAGCCGGTCTTACCCGAAAGAAATGATTCAGAAAACATGTCGTTACCCGTAATAAAGCTTTGTGATGAAAAGACCATCCAGGACAGGACAATTATCCTGGGATATCCTTCAGGCAATTTGCCATATCTTCAAAGCCATTCATGTCCGACTGAAAGAATAACCATTATGAAAGATTCAATGCTATTGGGCAGGCTTTCCGACAGCGTGGATTATACCATAAAAAACAAAGCTGTTGGAAAAATCCACGCAGAGATAATTAAAAAGGAAGACAGTTATTATATAATTGACTTGAATTCGGTAAACGGAACATATATCAATAACGAGAGAATTACCTGCAGTACCGCGGTCAGATTAAGAAACGGAGATATTGTCACTTTGGCAAACGAATCTTATACCTTTGTTATGAATTAAGCTTATCCACCCCCGATTTTGCTTTTTAAAGTGTTTGTAGTATAATAATGAAGTCAATCGGTATTTTCAACAGATTTCGATTGCTTTATTTGTCTGCAGCTTTGGGGGTTATACCATGAAAAAGTTTATAATACCATTTATGTTGTTATTGCTCATTACCGTTCAGTTTTCAATGGCAGCGAATGAAGAAGCTTACCCGGTACGCGCGAAGGTTGTTGAATTATTGGAGAATACCGGAAATGAAACTGAAGAACTGGGCGATGGGTACTATTATGAAAGCCAGTTCGTGAAGGTTAGAATACTGGAAGGTGAGCACAGGGGAAAAACTGTAATAGCTGAACACAGTACAACAGCTTATTTCAGTGATTATAAAACCTTCAGGCTGAAAAAGGGAGATCGTGTTTTCATTACATATAATCTTAATGAAAAAGGGGAACCTGCAGACGTTTATGTAACAGATCCGGTAAGGGAAAGCAGCCTGGTATTCCTGTCCGGACTGTTTTTATTGCTGATTTTGATTTTTGGCCGCGGCCAGGGGGTTAAAACTGTTATTACTCTGTCATTAACCGTATTTATGATTATAAAAATACAGATACCGTTGATCCTTAAAGGTTATCCTCCTTTGTTGACGTCGGTTTTGATATGCAGTTTTGTCATTCTTATAGGTTTTCTGATAATTATCGGCTGGAATGTGAAAGCTCTTGCTGCGGCTCTTGGAACCGTATCGGGAGTGATCGTTGCCGGTGCATTGGCTTTGATTACAGGTACATCGGCACGGCTTACAGGACTTGCACATGAAGAAACGCTTATGCTGATGAATATACCGCAGGAAGTTAATTTCAATTTCCAGGGTCTGTTGTTCTCTGGTATAATTATCGGTGCAATGGGTGCTGTAATGGATGTAGGTATGTCCATTGCTTCGGCGTTATATGAAATAAAGGAGACAAATCCCGACACTACTTTTTATCAGCTGGTTCGCTCAGGATTAAATGTGGGAAGGGATGTAATGGGAACCATGTCGAATACTCTTATTCTTGCATATACAGGCGGGGCGTTGAATTTAATGCTGTTGTTCACGGCATATGAAGTTCCGTTTGATCAGATAATCAACGGGGATTATATGGCTTCTGAAATTGTTCGTGCCCTGGCGGGCAGTATCGGGCTGATTATTACAATTCCCATTACAACGCTAATTGCCGCAAAACTGTATACATCTGGGAAACAGGCCGCCGAATATGATAATTTGGATTTGACAGACTGATTTCAGTAAGGCAGAGGAATTTGCCCTTGTAAACGAGTGATACTTCAATGGTTGCTTTTTTATTGGTATACTGGTATTGATTTTTTAACAACAGCATTTTATTATTTAGTAAAAGACTTGATAGGGGAATAGTATGGCATTCAGAAATAAATATAAATCGTTGGATTTGGCAAAAATACCACGGCATGTGGCAATAATAGTTGACGGAAACGGCAGATGGGCCGAAAAAAGAGGTCTGCCAAGGAGCGCAGGGCACCGTGAGGGAGCAAAAACAGTAAAAAGAATAATCGAGCTGGCATATGATTTAGGTATCCGTTATCTCACCTTCTTCGCTTTTTCAAGTGAAAACTGGTCAAGACCCAAGGAAGAAGTAGATGAGCTGATGAAGCTGTACCTGGATTATCTGAAGAGCGCTGAAAACGAAACTAACGACAAAAATGTCAGGGTAAAGATAATTGGAAGCAGGGATGGATTATCCCGCGAGTTGATTGATCAGATTGATAAGGTTGAAAAAAACACACAGAACAAAGATAAAATGACTCTGGTTATCGCACTGAATTATGGAGGACGCCAGGATATTTTGCAGGCTGTAAAAAAAATAGTGGATGATGTACAGGAAGGTGTACTTGATAAGGACAGTATTACCGAAAAGGATATTCAAAACAGACTGTATACCGAAGATATACCTGATCCTGATTTAATGATAAGAACAAGCGGTGAAATGAGAATAAGCAATTTTCTCATCTGGCAGTGTTCATATACCGAGTTCTATTTTTCCGAGGTCCTTTGGCCGGATTTCAGGGAAAAGCATTTTAAGGATGCTTTGATTGATTACCAAAGGCGGAACAGGCGTTTTGGAAGTCTGGGTAAATAATACCTTTTATTTTTCCTGTTGATCCTTCAGAAAGTGGCGGTGATTTTTTGAAAACAAGAATTATAAGTGGATTGGTTGCTTCGGTTATTCTTTTTATTATTATGCAACTGCCACCTTTTATTATGGGTATAGCAGTCTTTGCTGCTTCTTTGATTGCATTGTATGAGTTTTATCAATGCGTAAGGAAGGTGAACTATAACCCTATAAGGACTATAGGCTTTTTTACAAGCACCGTTTTCTTCATGTACCTGATAGGCAGCGCCTTTGTAGATGAGATACGGAATACTTTTCTGGCAGATTTATATCACTCGGTTTTCCGTCCGGATATCATATATATGTTTATTTATATTGTAACTGTCTGTTTGCTCCTTCAACTGGTATTCAGGCCTAAGCGGTTCACGCTGAAAGATGTGGCTGTTACACTCCTGGGAATGGCTTACATTCCCTTTCTGTTATCCTTTGTTTTCATGGTAAGGCTGATGGATCATGGGTATGAATTATCCTGGCTTGTTATGATAGGAACCTTTTCCACCGATATTTTTGCCTATTTTATTGGCAAGTTCTTCGGTAAAAAGAAATTGCTGCCCGAAATAAGCCCTAATAAAACAATTGCCGGAGGTATTGGCGGTATTGCGGGAAGCATTGTATGTGCATCCCTGTACGGTATTTTGTATATAAACGGTTTTTCAGGATTGCATCTTAATATTGTACATTACCTGATCCTGGGGATCATGTGTGGTATAATGGCACAATTGGGTGACTGGGCCGCCTCGGCAATAAAAAGAAATGTCGGCATAAAAGATTTCGGGCATATCATGCCCGGGCATGGAGGCCTTCTTGACAGGATAGACAGCTTGCTTTTTGTAGCACCGACAGTTTATTTTTACGTAATATTTGTTGTATTTTAATCATGGAGTTTTGCATATGACAAAGAATCTGGTAATTTTGGGTTCAACGGGTTCAATAGGAACCCAGGCCCTTGATGTATGTGACAATATCAATATCCGTGTTTTGGGCCTGGCCGCATTGGAAAATATTGACAAACTGGAAATACAGGCAAGAAAGTATAAACCGTCCATTGTTGCGGTTATGAATGCAGATCAGGGAAAAGAGCTTAAAGTCCGGTTAAAGGACACAGGCATAAAAGTTGTTTGGGGTATCGAGGGGATAATCGAGCTTGTTACGATGCCAGGTGCCGATACCGTCCTTACTTCGGTGGTGGGAATTGCAGGGCTGATTCCTACAATTAAAGCCATAGAAGCAGGGAAAAATATTGCCCTTGCGAACAAGGAAACCCTTGTTACTGCAGGAAAGCTTGTCATGGAAGCTGCAAAAAGGAACAATATTGACATATTGCCTGTTGACAGCGAGCACATGGCCATTTTCCAGTGCCTGGCGGGAAACAGCGTTGAAAATGTTGAAAAGCTGATATTAACTGCATCCGGAGGACCATTCCGAGGGTTTTCCAAAGAGCAGCTGAACAATGTAACGGTGGAACAGGCATTAAACCATCCGAACTGGTCCATGGGAAAAAAGATAACAATTGATTCGGCAACAATGATGAACAAAGGTTTTGAAATTATAGAAGCCCGCTGGCTGTTTGATATGGATTTGTCCAGGATTGAGGTTGTAATTCACCCTCAAAGCATTATACATTCAATGGTGGTTTACAAGGATGGATCGATAATAGCGCAGCTGGGTGCTTCGGATATGAGAATTCCAATACAGCTTTCCCTGACATGGCCAGAACGCTTTGGAAATAATTTCGGAAGGATTGATTTCACCAAAATTGGTTCACTGACTTTTGAAAAACCCGACTTAAAGGTATTCAAGTGCCTGGATTTTGCGATTCAGGCTGCAAACACAGGCGGAAGCATGCCCGTTGTATTGAATGCTGCAAATGAAGTTGCAGTATCATTGTTTCTGAACGGGAAAATCAGGTTTAAAGCAATTATGGATTTGATAGAATCAGTTTTAAATAACCACAGGCTGCATATTGATCCTTCACTTGATGATATAATAGAAATGGATCGTTTGGCACGCGAGGAAACAATGAAGATATACGAACGGGAATTTTGCTGATTGCTATATATTTGATATATAAAAACATGTAAAATCTCTCATGGAAACGAGGTATGTGAATGAATATTTTTGTTGCATTGGTTGCGTTAAGCGTTTTAATACTTATACATGAATTGGGGCATTTCCTGGTGGCACGCTGGGCAGGCATAAAAGTGCTTGAATTTTCGATATTTATGGGCCCAAAGATTTTTTCCTGGGGAAAAGGGGAAACAAAGTATTCAATACGTGCAATCCCGATGGGCGGTTTTGTAAAAATGGAAGGTGAGGAAGAAGCATCCAGTGATGAACGTGCGTTTATGAACAAACCCGCCGGTAAAAAAGCTTTGGTTATTGTTTCAGGTGCTGCAATGAATATACTTATTGCAATTATTATTATATCCCTGATATCCCTCACCTTGGGGTACAGTACAACAACAGTGGCTAAGCTTAGCGAAGACTCGGCATTAAAAGAAGCAGGGATATCGGTCGGAGATAAAATTGTATCATATGATGGAAAACATGTTTTTCATCCGTCCGATTTGTCAATGTTTTTGTATGTATCAACCGGTGGACCGGTCGAAGTTGTATACAAGCGCGAAGGTGTTAAAGGCCTGCAGCGTACAACGGTTGTTCCAAAGGAATCAACACCTGTTTACATGATTGGTATAACTGTTGGTACTACGGGCGGAAAAGCTAACAATACCGTAGAAAGTGTACAAAAAGGTTCTCCCGCGGAAATGGCCGGGCTTATCCCCGGAGATGTCATATTACAGGTAGACGAAGTACCGGTAAACGAACGGGATGATTTGTTGAATTACCTGCAGCAAACGAAGGGGAAGCCCGTGGAGATTACCGTTGGCAGAAACGGTGAAAAGATAACGTTCCACGATGTTAAGCCTAAGGCAAGTGAAACATATTTTGATCTTGGGGTGGATTTTGAATATAAGAAAGGCAATATATTCAGTTCGGTTGCCAGTGCGATGAATTATTCACTGTCAACCATAAGAGGTGTTTTATATTCCATCGGCTGGCTTATTTCAGGCAAGGCAAAGTTTTCAGAAGTATCAGGACCTGTTGGCATTGTTACAGCAATAGGCGAGGTTGTTGAGATGGGCAGGGGTTTCTCGGAAAAACTTCTTTACCTGCTCCAGATAACGGCATTTTTGAGCCTGAACCTTGGTGTTATGAATTTAATTCCATTTCCTGCGCTTGACGGTGGCAAATTACTCCTTATTCTTATAGAAAAAATCCGCAGAAAGCCTATTGATCCCGAAAAAGAAGCATGGATTTCAATGGTGGGATTCTTTTTCCTGATAGCGCTTTTGATTGCTACGCTGTTTAATGACATTCCAAAATTGATTAGAGGATTTTAAAATGAACAAGTTAATAGCCAGGAAAAAAACAATAAAAGTACGCATCGGAAACATTTTTATAGGCGGGGATTCCCCTGTAACCGTCCAGTCAATGACAAATACGAAAACATCGGATACAGTGGCTACCGTAACACAGATAAAAAAGCTCCAGGAAGCAGGCTGCGACATTGTCCGCGTTGCGGTGCCCGACATGCAGTCTGCACTTGCAATGGAGCAGATTAAAAGGGAAGTGTCCATTCCGGTTGTTGCAGATATTCACTTTGATTACCGTCTTGCCATAACCGCAATGGAAAAAGGCGCCGACAAGGTCAGGATAAATCCCGGGAATATTGGCTCGAAAGACAGGGTCAAAAGCGTGGTAAGCTGTGCCAAAGAGCGTGGAATACCCATACGCATAGGAGTTAATTCAGGTTCCCTCGAAAAAGATCTTCTGGAGAAATACCGGGGAGTTACACCAGAAGCCCTTGTGGAGAGTGCACTAAGGCATGTTTCCATATTGGAAAGGCTGAATTTTAACGATATCGTCATATCTTTAAAGGCTGCAGATGTACCTTTGACAATTGCAGCCTATAAATTGATGTCCGAAAAAGTTTCATATCCGCTCCATGTAGGTGTAACAGAAGCCGGTACGACATATGCCGGAACAATAAAATCTGCAGTTGGAATTGGTGCTTTGCTTGCTTATGGAATAGGAGATACAATTCGTGTTTCATTAACGGGGGATCCGGTGGAAGAAGTAAAAGCAGGCAAGGCAATTTTAAAATCCCTTGGGTTATATCGCCGTGGTGCTGAACTAATATCCTGCCCGACATGCGGGCGGACAAAGATAAATCTAATTGCAATTGCGGAGCAGGTGGAAAAGGCCCTGGAAAACGTTGATAAACCCATAAAAGTGGCTGTAATGGGTTGTGCGGTGAACGGACCGGGGGAAGCAAGGGAAGCAGATATCGGAATTGCCGGTGGGGATGGTTGTGCCCTTCTGTTTAAACATGGAGAAATATTAAGAAAAGTTCCCGAAGACAGAATTGTGGAAGAGTTATTGAATGAAACAGATAAACTTTAATAACATACGAAGCAGGATCCAAAGATGGATATTGCAGAATAGTACATTTGAACAGTAATGGTATTAGCACTCTCTTTTAATGAGTGCTAAAAAAGTATTGACATTATAAAAGTAAATGTCTATGATATTGATAGTGCAGGCCGATGGTAATTTTATGTCAAGTTTATACTGCGGCTTTTTTCAAGCAATAAGTAACCTTGTTGCTTTTTTAATGCATCTTTTATAATCAAATCAAAAAAGCAAATGAAAATGTAATGGGAGGTTATTGTATGATCAAGGAAAAAGGCAATATTTCCATCAGCACAGAAAATATATTTCCGATTATAAAAAAATGGTTGTACTCCGAAAAAGACATATTTATAAGAGAACTGGTATCAAACTCGGCTGATGCAATCAGTAAGCTGGGTAAGCTCCAGGCAATCGGGGAGGCTCCTCAAAACGAAGGAGAAAAATTTCAAATAACGGTATCGGTCAGTAAAAAATCAAAAACAATAAAGGTTATAGACAACGGCATTGGAATGACAGATGAAGAGGTTAAAAAGTATATTAACCAGATTGCATTTTCCGGTGCTGTGGATTTTATTGAAAAGTACAAGGACAAAACAGACGATCAACAGATAATAGGGCATTTTGGGTTGGGTTTTTATTCTGCATTCATGGTTGCAGAAAAAGTTCAGATAGATACATTGTCATACCAGGAAGGTGCCCAGGCCGTTCGCTGGATTAGCAGCGGGGATACCGAGTATGAGATGACCGAATCCGACAGGGATAAAACCGGAACAACCGTTACTCTGTACATGGCTGATGACTGTATTGAATATACGGATTATTACAAGATGCATGAGATCCTTAAGAAGTATTTCTCATTCCTGCCCTATGAACTTTACCTGGTGGATGAGGATAAAAATGATGAAAAGGATAAAAAGGAAAAGCCGGAGCCTATAAACAACCCAAATCCGCTTTGGAAGAAAAATCCGAAAGACTGTACAGACGAAGAATATAAAAAATTCTACCGTGAGACGTTTTTTGACTTTAACGATCCTTTGTTCTGGATTCATATTAACATGGAGTATCCTTTCAGGATGCAGGGGATAATTTATTTTCCGAAATTAAAGCATGAATTTGAGACAATGGAGGGAAAAATAAAGCTATATTACAACCAGGTTTTTGTTGCCGACAACATCAAGGAAGTTATCCCCGAATTCCTGCTGATGCTGAAAGGAATGCTTGATTGTCCCGATCTCCCGTTGAATGTTTCCCGCAGTTTCCTTCAAAACGAAGGCTATGTCGAAAAAATTTCGCAGCACATAATTAAAAAAGTTGCCGACAAACTCACACTTTTGCATAAAAAAGAGTATGAAAATTACACTAAATACTGGGACGATATCAACCCCTTTGTAAAATACGGATGCATGCGTGAGGAAAAGTTCTATGAGAAGGTAAAGGATATTATCATATTTAAAACAATAAACAATGAATACGTAACACTGAATGAATACCTTGAAAGAAACAAAGAAAAGCATGAAAATACGGTTTACTATGTAAACGATATGAACCAGCAGGCTCAATATATTAACATGTTCAAGGAGAACCAGATGGAAGCGGTTGTATTAAACACGCTTATAGATACCCACTTTATAAGCTTCCTTGAATCCAGAAACAATAATGTCAAATTCTTGAGAATAGATTCTGATATTACGTCAAACCTTAAAGATATGTCAAAAGAAGATGATGAGAAGGAATCGAAGAAGCTGTCTGAGAAATTGGAGAAGCTTTTTAAAGATACGCTGAATATTAAGGATTTAAAGGTGCAGGTGGAAAAACTGAAAACCGAATCAAAACCGGCAATCATCCTTCTGTCGGAGCAATCCAGAAGAATGCAGGATATGAGCAGGTTCTTTGCAGGTCAGGATGCAACCAATATGTTCCCGGCCGAGCAAACATTGGTAATCAACCGTAACAACAAGCTTGTAAAAGCTCTTGCAGAAAGTATTGACAATAAAGAAAAGGATGAAGTACGCCAGCTTCTTGTAAGACAGATCTACGATATTGCGATGTTAAGCCATAAACCGATGGAGCCGGACGCGCTGTCAGCTTTCATTGACCGCAGCATAAAACTGATGGAAAAAATAGTATAGTAGAATTAATGCAGAGGAGGGGAAAACCCCTCCCTGCCGTTAAGGAGAATTTTTATGGATAAATTGGAAAAACAAATTTCATTTATTGTTGAAATCGATAAGCTTAAGAATATTTACCGTCAATCTTACTTAACCGACAGGTCGCGTCACGAAAATGATGCGGAGCATTCATGGCATTTGGCCATCATGGCGTTTTTACTTGCCGGGTATGTCGAAGAAAAAGTGGATATACTGAAGGTCATGAAAATGGTGTTAATGCATGATTTGGTTGAAATAGACGCAGGAGATACTTATTGCTATGACGAAAAGGCAAAACTGGATAAACGGGAAAGGGAAGAGAAATGTGCAAAACGTATATTTGAAATGCTTCCCGAAGATCAATGCCGGGAAATGTATGAACTGTGGGAAGAGTTTGAGTTGATGGAAACACCTGAGGCGAAATATGCTGCTGCTCTGGACAGGCTGCAGCCCGTTCTTTTAAACTACTATTCCGGGGGAAAGTCATGGAAGGAACACGGAATACGTTTTGACCAGGTTATTGAAAGAAACAGCAGAATAAAAAACAGTTCAACAAAGCTCTGGGAGTTTGTTGAGAAACTGCTTCACGACGCTGTGAATAAAGGATACCTGAAAAATGGTCAAAACAGTTGAAATAATCAATTATCAGTGATATGTTTAACCGCGGGAATGAGGTTAAAGCCTCATTCCCAACCAGTACTCAGTGCTGCATTTTTGACCTTTTCTTTATCCTCGGCTTCATACCGGATAAATATACAAATCATATCATGTACATAGTTCAGTATTGCAGGATCGCTCTGCGCAATCCATACTGCTTCTTTAATCTCTGATTTTGAGAAGTCTTTGAAATCCCTTTCATCTTTTTATTTCTCGGATTTCAACTTAAATTTCATCATGGTTTGCCATCCTCCATAATTATTTAAAGCTGTCTATAAGTTGTGTTATTTAGCGCCGGGATTATTCAAATCAGGAGCTGTCTCAATATAATAACGATTTTTTAATCAACGCACTTAAGAGTAATGCCGGACATAAAACAGGCAGATAACAGGTAGCAACAACGAAAAGTTGAAGCAATTATGCTGTGCAATACAAGGAAAATTCCGCACAGCATTTCTTCAAGTAATATTGTGACGGCTACAGTATTGTGAAAACTTGACAATTTATCATATTTGTGTTTTAATAGGTGGAAAATTTGCAGCAGCAATCTTATCAAATTAATGATGTGTGGATTTGCTTGATTTTTCATGTTTCGAAAAGCGGGAGGAAAGATATGAAACTTGAAAAATTGGTTGGGGAACGATTTAAAGAAAGACCTTCGGACTGTATCATAGACAGCCATGCATTGATGGTGCGGGGCGGGTACATGAAGCAGGTTGCAAATGGCATATTCTCATCATATGCTGTACTGCGACGCATTACTAAAAAAATTGAAAACATAATTCGTGAGGAAATGGACTCCATCGGGGGCCAGGAAGTTCTATTCCCGGTGGTTATGCCCGCATCACTGTGGCAGGAGTCGGGACGTTTTCAGAGTATTGGAAACGAACTGCTGCGGTTTCAGGACAGAAACGGCAGCATGATGGTGCTCGGTATGACACATGAAGAGGCTGCCATCCACCTGGTACGGGAATACGGATGCACATACACGAAATATCCGTTCATGGTTTACCAGATTCAGACAAAATTCCGCGATGAAGCACGTCCCCGAGGCGGTATGATCCTGGTGAGGGAATTTACCATGAAAGACGCCTATTCATTCCATGCATCGAATGAAGATCTTGAAGACTATTATCAGAAATGTTTTAAAGCATATGAACGGATCTTTTGCAGGGTCGGTATACCCGAAGTTATTGCTGTAGCTTCTGATTCCGGAATGATGGGAGGGTGCATATCCCATGAGTTTGTTTTGCAGACGCCTGTCGGTGAGGACTGGATTGTAACATGCAAGGATTGCGGTTACAGTGCCAACATGGAGGCAGCCGAAAGTATTATTGTAAATAAAAGCGCCGCTGAGGAAGCGCCTCTTACGAAGGTCTATACACCGGGCATGAAAACAATTGAAGATGTTTGCGGATTTCTTCATATGCCTGTTCAAAACTCATGTAAGGCCGTTGTATATCAAAAAAATGAAACCGGTGAATATGTTGCCGTGTTTATTCGTGGCGACTTGGATGTTAACGAAGCAAAACTTGCCAGATTCCTGGGTGAAAATGTTTGTCCTGCCGTGATTGCAGAAGACAGCGGACTGGCTGCAGGATTTATCGGACCATTTGGGCTTAAAAATGTGCCAATGTTGTTTGACCGTTCGCTTATGGGTATTAAAAATCTCTGCTGCGGAGCCAATACAGTGGATTATCACTATACCGGGTTACAGATTGAACGAGATATAGGTAATGTGGAATACCATGATTTCGCAAAGGTTATTGAAGGCGGAATATGCCCTAAGTGCAGGAAAGAGTCCCTTACCATATCTCGCGGTATAGAAGTGGGGAACATCTTCCAGCTGGGCGATAAGTATACAAAAGCCATGAATATGCAATATGTGGATGCGGATGGTAACTTTCACTATCCGGTTATGGGCTGCTATGGAATCGGCATCGGGTGTTTGGCGGCTTCGGTTTGTGAAGCAAGGCACGACGAGTACGGTCCGATATGGCCGATTTCCATCGCCCCCTGGCAGGTACATCTTTGCTGTATCCGGTCCGATGATCAGAAGGTTAAGGAGATTGCTGATATTTTTTACGAGCAATTGCAGTCGGCCAATATTGAAACCATATACGATGACAGAAAGGTGAACGCCGGTGTGATGTTTTCAGACGCCGATCTCCTTGGTGTTCCCATAAGGATAGTTGTCAGTCCCCGGAACATGAAAGAGGGTTGCTGTGAAATCCAGACAAGAGACAGGACAATATACAGGAAAGTAAAAACAGATGAGATGCTTCAGACAGTCCTCGAGTTGATAAATGAGCTTCGAAGCAGGTTGTGTACACACCCGGAAAAATGAACGGCCATTTTGCCGGGCCCGGACTTCGGTGCAATAATGAATGTAAATGATTTATCCTCTCAAAACAGGGATAAAATACAAGTGAAAAATTTTTAATTATTTATTGACAAAGAGGCAATCCTCCTGTATTATATTAATTGTTCGCCTTACGGTAAATTAAAATAAAATATGGGAGAGTTCCCGAGTGGCCAAAGGGGGCAGACTGTAAATCTGTTGCTTGTCAGCTTCGGTGGTTCGAATCCACCCTCTCCCACCAGATACGATGTGTAGAACAGCACATCGTATTTTTGTTTAAAAGCAATACCCGGAGCTCAGAAACTTTAATCCAAAAGAGGTTGTACCTATGCCGTACGATATAGCGATTGTTGGGGCCGGCCCTGCAGGTTGCACGCTTGCAAGGCTGCTGGACAAGAATTATAAGGTTTTATTGCTTGATAAAAGGGATGTTACCGCTGAAAACTGCAGTTCAAAATGCTGCGGCGGATTATTGGCACCTGATGCGCAAGAAATGTTCGGCAGAATGGGCATGTCAATTCCTGCATCTGTATTGGTTGATCCCCAGCTTTTCCTGGTAAGAACAATAGACTTCGACAATCATTTGGAGAGATACTACCAGAGATTCTATTTTAATATGGACAGGCTTGTTTTTGAGCAATGGCTCTTGTCCAATGTCCCAAAACGCGTGGATCTGGCCCTTGGATGTACATTTAAAAACTGTGAGTTGACAGGAAACGGTGTTAGGTTCACTTTTACATATAACGGAAAAACTTATAAGGAGAACGCAAAAGTAATTATTGGTGCTGACGGCGGTCATTCACTTGTAAGAAAGTCATTGTTTCCTGATGAAAGAATACCCGAAATCTATGTTGCCGTTCAGGAATGGTTTGAAATTGATCAATCCATGCCATGGTATGGTGTTATTTTCGATTCCACGATAACCGATTTTTATTCCTGGACTTTAACAAAAGGCAATGTTTTAATAATTGGTTCGGCTTTAAATAAGAACAACCTTGCCCTGGATCGTTTTAAAATGCTTAAAATGAAGCTTAGGGATAACGGGCTGGTTTACGGCAAAAGAATACTGAGGGAAGGGGCTTTTTTATTAAGGCCGGGCAGCATTTCGTCCATTATTACCGGTAATGACTATTGTGCCCTGGTAGGAGAAGCAGCAGGCTTTATAAGTCCTAGTTCGGCTGAGGGGATAAGTTTTGCATTAAAAAGCGCATACTTCCTTGCAAGCGCTTTAAATGACGGAATTCAGGGTTTTCAGTCCGATTATTCCAAAATGGTCTCAAAGCTGAAGTTAAGCCTGTTAGGCAAGAATCTTAAGTGCCCTGCCATGTACAACAAGTTCCTTCGTGGATTGGTTATGAGAAGCGGGATAAAGGCGACTGAGCTGCTTGAATGATTTATCATGCAACGATCATGCCAGTTCCCGCATATATTATTTCCCTTCGTCAAAATTCCTTGTGTTTTTAATGATATATAGCGGTCTTTCTTTTACTTCATCATAAATACGTCCTATATATTCACCTATTATACCCAGCATTAAAAGCGTTATGCCGTTGAAAAACAGGCTTACGGCAAGTATGGAAGCCCAGCCGGGCTGTACGGTCTCGGGGAAGAATATTCTTTGTATTAATACGTAAATCAGGTAAACAAAGCTTCCCAAGGAGATTAGCGTTCCGATATAAGATGCCAGCTTGAGCGGTTTATATGAAAATGTTGTAATTCCGTCAAGAGCAAGCTTCAGCATTTTTTTCAGGGGGTACTTCGTTTCTCCTGCAAAACGTTCTTCCCTCTCAAATTCAATGGCGGTCTGCTTAAAACCAAGCCAGCTGATAAGGCCTCTTACATATCTGTTTCGTTCCCTGACCTGTTTCAGTGCATCGCATACTTTCCTGTCAATAAGCCTAAAATCGCCTGTGTCAACAGGAATATTGACATCGGTCATGCTTCTTAAAAAGCGGTAGAAGGCAGCAGCGGTAAACTTCTTGAAAAAGGTTTCGCCTTTTCTTGAGATACGTTTTCCATACACAACGTCAAAACCGCTTTTCCATTTTTCAATCATCTCGGGAATCAGCTCGGGCGGGTCCTGGAGGTCACCGTCAATAACAACCACGCATTGCCCGGCCGAATAATCCATACCGGCCGTAATTGCAATCTGGTGTCCGAAATTCCTGGAAAAGTCAACAAGCTTGACACGCTTGTCACTGTCGCATATTTCATTCAGCATTTTTGCAGTATTATCCCGGCTTCCGTCGTTTACAAACACAATTTCATAGCTGTAGCCGGTTTTTTCCATAACACCGGTGAGCCTGCGGTATGTTTCGGATACAACCGCTTCTTCATTATACATCGGCACAACTACCGAACACAGAATATCCATATAAAATACTTCCTTTCTTTGGTTAAGTTTACTCAGTTACTTTTCAGATGTAGCACTTACTATAACGCACGCTACACAGTATAAAGCAGATTTGACGTTGTCCCCCATGTTCAGGTCGGCTCAGTTCCACGCTCTTAATCTTAATATATTGAAATGCAGCGTGGCTCTTAGGTATGCTGCTCTGTGTCAAATTAACCGCTTGTATTACTAACCTCCGGAACAGTATCATTACTCATTTATCTGATTATATCGCTCCGAAATTTCAAGGCCGCTGCGTATTGCATAATTCTGCCCGCGGTCTTCAGGGTATATTTGGGACATTGAAGTAAGGTACAAGCCTTTCATTGGTGTTTCAATCTCAGGAATCAACTTGGAATAGCCTGTTCTTACAACGGGTTGTGCATCCCTGGTCCTGTTTATATGGCATTTTTTAATCCAGTCCTCTTTAAATTGCGGAAAGATCTTTTTAAGGCCTGTAATAAACAGTGTTTTGATACTTTCATCATCCTTGGAGTAAAGTTCGTTGGTCACATCAAGGTATCTTGACAGGTAAACAATATGGGAACCGTACTTATGGTTTTTCACGAGATTGGTATGCTCTATTACCAGCACAAAGGGTATTTCCCTGTCTGCAACGGTCATCCAGTAATACGGCATCAGACTTTCTGAAAGCTCAAGGATCATGCAGATGTTTGCTTTATATTTTATTTTTCTTAAACTGTCAAGATAATGCTTGCCCATGCCTTTTATAACGTAAGACAGCCTCTCGGGGGATGCAGTGAAAATAACCGAGTCATACTCCCGGGTACCCGACTGGCTTTTTACAAAGAATTTATCGTTGCTTTTGGAAATCTCGGTTACACCGTCATTAAGAAGAAGTTCCCCCTTGTTGGCCTGAATTTTTTCAGCCATCCGTTCATAAATCTTTATAAAGCTTCCATTCAGGTATCCAAGCATTTCCTTGTTGATATTTTTGCCCCTGCTTGAACCCCTTAGCTTAAATTTATTCCATATCCACGTGGCTGCTATTTTGTCGCTGTCTATATCGAATTTTGAATTTAAAAGCGGCTCCCACACAAGATTATAGCATTCTTCACCGCCATGCCTTATGATCCATTCCCTGGCGGTTATATCCTCAATTGCAAGATAGTCTTTTACAAAACGGGCCTGAAGCACCATTAGTCCCATACGAATCCTGCTGAAGAATGACAATGGCTTGAACATCAACAGATCCATGGGGGAGGTGAAGGGGTAAATTGTATCGTTTATATAGATTACATTGGATGGTTCATACCATCCAAGATCATTTTCAAGGCCCAGTTCCCTGATTGTATCTATAAGAAGGGTGTCATTCGTAAAAATATGATGGTAATACATTTCCAGCATATCGTCACCGACCCGGATGGCTGCTGCAAGCCCGCCCGGCCTGTCATTTTTATCGTAAACGGTAACATCGTGTCCTTTTGATGATAATTTCCATCCGGCAGTAAGGCCGGTTGCGCCCGCACCTATAATGGCTATTCTCATATGATCGCCCCTCCGACTTAAATTTACCTGACTCTAAATATTGTAATACTGTTATTCTGAAAAGCAACATCAAAAGTTTCATAAAAAATTTCTTCATTAAGAATATACTCTTCCGCATTTCTGTTTTGCTCTTCAATAACTATGAAATCTATTCCTTCGGATAAAGCAAGGCTCCTTAAATCCCCGCTGTCTGTCGCACTGTAAATACTCTTCATAATGTTTTCTCTTTTGCTGATATCGTAACCTGCCGTTATTGTAAAATACGGATAACCGTTATAAACGCTTCTGCCTGCAAGCATTATCGACATTGGTGCTCCGTAATGGGTCATGTAATGAGTCAGAAAAACATCATCGGGCTCGGTTTCATTTTTCACCCAAATCAGCACCGGATCCTTCTGGTTGTATGATACGCTGTTTTTATCCAAATTATAGAGGGTCATCATGTCTACAAAGCCTGTACAAGTAAGCAGGAGTAGAATGCATATTGAAACTGCCATGGCGGGTTTTGTCTTGAACAGTTCGGTCAGTAAATCGGAAACGGGTATGTTCAGCAGAATAACAGCCAGGATGATGTATTTATGATTAACGGTTACATCGGGTGTAAGCTGCAGGGTTGTGGCAAGTATGATCGGTGCTGTAAAAACAGGAATAAACCATGCAGATACGGGTTTTATACCGGTATTGTCACAAAAGACAAGGTTCATAAAAAAGGCAATTATGATTATTATGATTATAAAAGCCCAAAACCCGCCTATAGAGGGCATAAACACAAACATAAGAATCAAAGAGACTGCCGAAAGGAAAAGTCCTGCTATTTTGTTCTTTCGTGCCATGTGGAAAATGAATAAACCAGATAAAACAAAGGGAAGAATTCCAAGTAACTCGGTATAATATGCGAGGATATGTTTAAGGCTTTTTGATTCGGCAAGAAAACCGGGATTGTATTTTAAAGATACCACACCTGTACCATTGCCTGAGAAAACCCTTGACTGGAAAAACGAAAGTATAAATGTAATTACTGCAGTAACAAGGTATCCAAGCTTATGCATTGAAAGCGCGGCCATAATAAACAATATGGAAATCCCGGCTATAACCACTGCACCGTTCCAATATGCAGTAAGTCCAAGTATCAATCCTGACAGGATACATGGAATTAAAAACCTTATTGACCATGCTTCACCTGAAAATAAAACCAATCCAAAATACCGTGCAATAAAGTTCTCTTTCGGAGCTGTAACGGGATTTCGGGCAGTTCTTGTTTTCAATGCTTTTCTAATATGTTCCACGGTTTCAATGAAAAGAGGAAGCATGAGAAAAAGAACGATAATATAAAGCCCCATTGCAAAAGCAAGATGCCTCTGGTTAATATATACTTTTTGAGCCCAGAGCCCCCAGTCTTCATGAAGTGTATTTCCAATATGTTCCCTGTGGCTTCCGTCGCTGTTAAGGTTATTCGCTACTGCATATATAAAATTCTTGATGCTTGCGAAACCATCCAGGTATGTAAAAAAAGCAAAAGAACTTCTGAAAGCAAACAAAAAGCAGGATAAAATTCCTGCAAGAGGCTTTTTGGTTATAAAAACAGCAAGGGCATATAATAGCATGCTAAAACTTACAAGGGAAAGAATGCTTGGAATATTTAAAGCCTGTGGCAAGGATAATCCTAAAAATTCCAGATTTGCCGCCATAAAATAAAACATGAAATGGTACCGTATTGTTCCGTCGGGAAAATGCGGGTACTGGGCAGGAAAATTCTTACCGGCTGAAAATGAGCGAATAACGGGAAGATGAGCTCCAAAGTCACTGAAAGCGGAAATTCCTGCATGAAGGTTATTTCCGTTCATGGAAAAAGAACGGCATATGAAAAATGTCCAGAACAGGGTTGATGAGATAACAATAAACCATTCAGTTTTTTTTAAATCCAGCCTGAATCCGTATTTTCTGACTTCATACAGTAATTTTTTCACACTTTTGCGGTTTATAAATG